>JACCDY010295062.1_pt1 | contig 17381 bp, 21 predicted proteins | sample 7446391 | NCBI WGS metagenome assembly JACCDY01 (sample SAMN15323451, study PRJNA562643) | freshwater metagenome | isolation source: river surface water | place: USA:Blue River Watershed | collected 2017-08-18
CATGGGAAATGCTTCCCCTCCACAGCAGGTGATCGTTGCCATCGCCACCAAGGTTGCTCTCACCCAGACCCTGGAACAGAAAGCGATCGAGGAGCGGATCGCCCAGAAGAACATCGATATCGAGCGCAAGAACGGTGAGGCGGCGGGAGCCCGCTCGGCGGCTCAGGCCTTGGAGCAGGCCAAGGCGATCCAATCAATCAGCGCTGTCCTCTCAAGCGCCAACATCCAGTACCTTCAGGCCGAAAACATCAAGGGGGCGGAACGGGTCTACGTTCCCATCAACAGTGGCCCGCAGCTGGTCATGCCGGTCAAGGCTTCCGAGCCGACGCCCAAGCCCGCCAAGTAATCCGCGGGCCTAGAATCCGAATCCCGTCCCGGCCATGACTCCCAGGGAGTCGAGGCCGGTGTTCGGTTTGCCCGTCGAGAGGCCGGCGTTGGAGAGGTGCTGGTAGGCAATACCGAGCCACGCCGACCAGCGGTAGTCAATCTGCCAGCGGAGACCCCCGCTTCCCAGGATGATGAAAGTGAAGGGTTGCCCCAATCCTCCGTCGTTCACTTGGGCCGTGCTCGCATTGGCCCATCCCGGGCCGGCACCTCCACCTGCAAAGAGGGAGAAGGGTGTCTTCCCGATCGGAGCGATCCAGCGGACTTGGGGAGCCCACCCCAGATAGACCGTCTCGGGTCCGCCCATGATGGCATCGGCGACAAAGGTTGATCGCCACTGCCACCGAATCGGTTGGCCCAGGATCACGAAGGGCTTCCATGGTTCCCAATCAAGCGAGAGCAGGCTCGAGAGATAGGAATAGGCATTCCTGTTGCCGTCGTATTCCTTCAGCCATGCCTGCTCAAAGCTCAGACCGCACCCAGATGCTTTGGACGATGCCATCGGGATTACGGATCCATCACCGGCTCTGAGAACCGGAGAACAGACCAGCATCAGGATGATGAGGAAGCGCCACATGGACGTGTGGGACACTTCCTATAATAGCGCAATGCCTCGATCGGCACACCAAGTTCCTTGAGGGGATACACCTTTCCGCCGCCCGCTGCCGACGGATCCCTGATCAGATAATCGAATCCCCTCTTGCCCACGATCACGACGAAGTGCGTGATCCCGTCGGGACGTCTGATGCGGATGATCACCGGATTACCGCGCAGCAGATTCCAATCAATGAGCGCATGCGAAGGCAGATCCTCGTAGGCCTTCTCGACAAGACCGGGAATGAATTCCGCGGCCGATTCCCAGCGTATCCATCCCCTTCCCTCATAGCCGTCATGATCGGTCAGGAATCGATTCAGCCTCTTGGGATCGACATCCATACCGTAAAAGGAGAGGACCATCGCAGCGGAAGTGACGGCACACCCCTCCCCCCCGAGAGTCCCCGCAGTCGTTCCGAGAGCCTCGTCACTCCAGCGCGGATCCGCCTGATAATATTGGGGAACGGCGATCACCGACTCACCGAAAAATGGAAGTCCTCCCCGGGACGCCAAAGGCCGTTTCCAGCACCAGAAAAAAGCCACGGCGATGAGAATAACGGCCACCAACGCGACTGCCGCATGGCGGATGACTCTTGCCCGGGCGCCGGATTCGTCGATGCTTTTGGTTGATGATGTCACGGATGCCACTCTTTCTCGCAGCCCTGTTGATTGCCAAGTCCGCACTGCAGGCGGCGCCGACCGACGCCCCTTGCAACGATCTCGTGCTGCAGGCGGTTGCCTCCATGCCCCGCGGTGGCGGCTATTCCACATCCAGCGCGGCCAATCGTTCCTTTCGCAGCTCCGTCATGACCGGCGGTGACTACCTCCAGATCGATCCGCTCCATGCCGTGCCGAGTTACTGCTCCTCGGCCACCTATCTTGTTTTTCTCAAAGTCCTCTCCCTCCTGCAGTCGGAGGATCGAATTACCCTCACCCCCGGAACACTCGCCGCATTGGTTCCCTCAGGACAACCCGACGGAACCGGGATCTGGGGTCGATGGAATGCGAATGGCCCCGGCACCGCGCGCCTTTTTTATGAACTCGGACTGGGCAGTAATTTCACGAGCCTCTCCGCGGCACGACCGGGGGACTTCATGAAGATTTTCTGGAACGAGGGGATCGGCGTATCCGAACACGGCCACTCCGTCATCTACCTCGGACGCACCGCCAGTCAGGGCGTTGAATACGTCCGCTTCTGGTCGAGCAACATCCCGGGTGGCTACGGCGAAAAATCCGTTCCCCTCACCCGTATTCGCCGCATGCTCTTCTCTCGACTGGAGCATCCCTCAGCGATCTCCGGCACCCTTCCCCGCGTCGACGGCTACCTTGCCTCGCTCCAGAAGAGATCCTCCACGCACTCCGAGATGGCGGTTCAATGCGGCCTCGCCAGGTAGATCCGCTGCGCCCGGATGATCAACCCGGCCGCCACCAGATAGGCCAGACCGCTCCAACCGATCGCCCCGCTCATCCGGTCGACGGGACTTCCTGACCCGTAAGTGGCGATCAATCCGATGAGAAGAGGACCCAGCGCTCCGCCACCCCATCCGATCATATTCATCAACCCGGCCACCGAGGCCCGCTCCTGGGGAGCCACAAGATCGAAGACCGCGGCGAAGATCCCGCCGTCATAGGCCCCCTTGCAAAGTCCGAAACCGATCATCGCGATAATGAGCCAACCCATCGTTGTCGCTCCACCGACCAGGACGACGAAGACCGATCCAAGCAGCAGCGCGACGGCCTGAACCAACATTCTTGCACCCTTGATCCTGATCGCAAGGCGATCGGCCACCATGCCCGATAGGGGAGCGCTCACGGCACTTGCAAGCTGGATCCCCGCCACGGCGGAGAAACCCGCCGAGACCAGACCGAGATGGAATTTTTCCACAAGGAATGTCGGTGTCCAGATCAGGAAAACCGCCCCCACGGCATTGGCGCAGCCAAAGGCTCCCATCAGCAGCACAACCCCCGGGCTACGGGCCAGTTTTAGGAACGTTTCCATAAACCCGGAGGAGGCCTTGGAGGATCGCCCGGCGCTGATTGATGCCTGGAGGAACTTTTCTTCCGACTTCACGGAAACGCTTCCGGAGTTCCCGCGGCACGGTTCCCGCAGGAAGCTCCATAGAACCAGCGACACAAGGATTCCCGCCGCCCCGAATCCGTAGAAGGCCCATCTCCAGCCGAAACTCTCAGCGATCACCGCGCCAAGCCATCCTCCCGCAATCGTGCCGATGTAGACCGCCGACTGGTGAAGCGAGAGAGCCGTTGAGCGGGTCCCGGGACCATGATAATCGGAGAGCAACGAGGTGGCCGCGGGGAAGTAGACGGACTCTCCCAAGCCGATCAGGGCACGAGCCGTGATGAATTGCCAGAGCTTGGCACTCCATCCGGTCACGGCCGTCATGAGGCTCCAAAAGAAACAACCGCCGAGGATCAGCCCTTTGCGGGAGTGACGGTCACCCGCAAAACCCGCAAACGGGGCCGAGGCGGCATAGAACCACATGAAGGCGCTTCCGATAAGACCCAGCTGCGCCTTGGAAAAGTCGAACTCCCTCTCAAGCAGGGGGAAGATGCTGCTGATTGCCTGCCGATCCGCATAATTGAGCAGGCAGACCAGCCAGAGCATGGCGAGTACAGTCCACTTGTAGCGGGGGAGTGTCTTCATCGGGTTCACGGGGTGTCGGGCAATCTCCATTACTAAATCAATAACGCATACAAGGCTCTCACCTTAGCTGCATCTTTCTGAATTTTATGAATCTCAAGCCCGGCAGGACTTTTCCAAAGCGAGTCACTGGTCTTCAACGGACTCAATGCATTCCCGAGGGATCACTTCGCCGAGGCCGATCTCCGGAAGTGGGCCCGGGATTTCCTCCACCTTGCGGAGACTGCGTTCCACCGCACGGGTGCGCGTGCCAACCGTCTCGATCTTGTTGGTCGCGGCCTGAAGCGATTTTTTCACCGCATCGAGGGCGTCTCCGAACTTCGAAAACTCCGTCTTCACCAAACCGAGCGTCTTCCAGACCTCGCTCGACTGCTTCTGGATGCTCAAAGTCTTGAATCCCATCTGGAGGCTGTTGAGGAGGGCCGCAAAGGTCGTCGGACCCGCCAACACGACGCGATGCTTTCCCTGCAACTCCTCAACGACCCCGGGAAGCCTGAGAATCTCCGCAAAAAGTCCCTCGGTCGGGACGAACATCACCCCGAAATCCGTCGTCTGCGGCGGATTGAGATACTTGGACGAGATATCCTTCGCGCACTTGAGCACGGCGTCGCGGAGCGCCTTCGCGGATTCCTCGATGGCGTTGAGGTCGGCCCGCTCCTGCGCCTCGTGGAGACGCTTGTAGTCCTCCACGAAGAACTTGGCATCCACCGGCAACCAGACCACGGATTCGTCCTCCCCGCGACCGGGTAGCTTGATGGCGAACTCCACCATCTCTCCGGAGGAGGGATTGGTCCGGACGTTTCTGGCATACTGGGAAGGGGTGAGCATCTGGTCGAGCAGGGCGCCGAGCTGCACCTCTCCCCAGTTACCCCGTGTTTTCACATTGGTGAGCACCTTCTTGAGATCTCCGACGCCGGTGGCGAGCCCCTGCATTTCACCGAGACCCTGGTGAACTTTTTCCAGACGCTCCGAGACCAGCTTGAAGGATTCCCCCAAACGCTTTTCGAGGGTTCCCTGAAGCTTCTCATCGACTGTGGCGCGCATCTCCTCCAGGCGGCGACCATTGTCCTCGCGAAGCTCCGTAAGCTTCCCCTCGATCGTGGCGCGCACGGACTCCAACTTCCCCTCGTTGGTGGCGGTAAGCTTGGCCAGGTCTTCCGTGAACGCCTTGAGCCGTTCAGCCTGATTCTTACCCATCAACTCGAGGAGGTTGAGGAGTTCGGTGCGTCCGTCACGTGCATGAGCCGCGGATTCGTTGCGATTGGCAGCCAACTCCTGGGAGAGAGTGCTGTGGAGCTGTGACTGCAGGGCCTGAAGCTGAAGTTGGGAAGCATTGATCTGTTCCAGTCGCGCATGGAGCGCCGCGGAGTCGTTACCCCCTCCGGAGTCATTGCGGAGTTGCATCACGAGCACGCCTGCCAAGAGCAGGATGATAAGAATGAGAAGTATTAGTTCCATAGGGTGCAAGGAGGGCCATCCGCCTTTCCAGACGGAGACTATCGGTCAGATATCGGCTGTCTGCCAACCTTGAGAATGAACCCTTTCCTCCTTTCGCTCCATCATCCTTTTGTTCCCCGAAGCCCCTTGCCGAATCACGAAGTTACCCATGGGGGAGTGGGGAGAAGACTTGCCTCACGGGCCGATTGGAAGCCCAGGCAAGATACCCGTGCTTTGACGCCATCAGGTCTTTGCATAACGCTATCCTTCCTGCTTAGGATGAACGTCATGTTGCACTTGCTCGGACGACAGACTCTGCAGGTGATTTCGGGATTCGGGGATTTCGCCCTTTTCACCGGAAGGTCGTTCCATTCTGTCATTCACACCAGAAAACTGGGCCGCAGGATCCTCCGTTCCCTCTACGAGCAGGGAACGGTCTGCCTGCCAGTGATCCTCATCGTGGGAATCTTCACGGGACTCGTACTCGGACTGCAGGGATACCATGTTCTCAACCGCTTCGGATCGGAAGGCCTGCTCGGGGCCTTGGTCTCGCTCAGCCTTGTGAGGGAAATGGCCCCCGTGCTGGCCGGGCTCATGCTGGTCGGTCAGGCCGGGTCCGCGCTCGCCGCTGAACTCGGTATGCAGCGCAACACGGAGCAGATCGTGGCACTTGAAACCATGGGGGTGAGCAGTCACGGATATCTTGTGGCCCCTCGCCTGATTGCGGCCCTGATTGCATTTCCGATCCAGACGGCTCTCTTCGTCGTGGTGGGCCTCTGGGGAGGAGCCCTCTCCGGATCCCTGCTGCTGGGAGTCGATTCCGGGCTTTACTGGTCCTCGGTGGAGCGTGCCGTGGAGTTCCGCGATCTCAGGGAGTGCTTCGTGAAGGCGGCCCTCTTCGGCCTTCTCTCGGTGAGTATCTGCGCCCACCAGGGATTCCATGCGGATCGCAACCGCTCCGCCACCGGAGCACGCGCCGTCAGTGCGGCCACGACCCGCGCAGTGGTCATCTCCAGCATCGCCATTCTGGTCACCGACTACGTCGTCAGCTCCTTTTTCGTCTGATTATGAAGGCCCTTGATCACCGTCACGTACTCCATGTCGAAGGGCTCTGCAAGAGCTTCGACGGGCGTCCTGTGCTCCGGGGAATCGATCTGGCCGTGCCGCACGGAAGCATCTTCACGCTGCTCGGACCAAGCGGAACCGGAAAGTCGGTCTTCCTCAAGTGCCTCGCCAATGTCCTGCACCCAGACGCGGGGAGCATCAGTTTCGACGGACGCACGCTAGGTCCCGGCGCCGATGCGGAGTTAAGGGCTGAGTTTCGAAGGCGCTGCAGCTTCCTCTTCCAGAGCAATGCCCTCTTCGACTCTCTATCGGCACTGGAAAACGTGGCCCTGCCGCTGGAACAGACGACACGCTTGGGACATGCCGAAATCCGGGAGCGCAGCATGGAAGCACTGAGGCAACTGGACATGGAGGAATTCCACGATCACTATCCCGGACAGCTTTCCGGCGGAATGCAGAAGCGTCTTGCCCTGGCGCGGGCCATTGTGACCCATCCTGAACTCGTGCTCTTCGACGAGCCGACGGCGGGCCTTGATCCGCTCCGCAGGAATGCGGTTTTTGCCATGATTGCAAAGTACCAGCGGCGCTTCAGTTTCACGGCACTGATTGTCACCCACGACGTGCCGGAAGCGTTGGCGGTCAGCGACCGCGTCGCTCTCATCAGCGGGGGCCGTATCTGCTTTGAAGGAAGCCCCGCGGAGTTTTCCTCCTCCGCTCACTCCGTGGTTAGCGGATTCCGTGACAGCACCGCAGCCCTCAGGGAGGAACTCGACTCCATCCGCAGGGAACCGCTACCTGCATGAACATCCTTTTATGAAAAACACCAAACTTGAGATCTCCGTAGGGCTTTTTGTGCTGATCGGCTTGGCGGCCATCGCCTACCTCACGATCAAACTCGGCACCGGATCGCTGATGGGTGGGAATACCTACCTGATCGAGGCGCGATTCGCCAATGCGGGTGGCATCCATTCCGGCAGCAGCGTCCTGATGTCCGGCGTGACGGTCGGGCGGGTAGAAGGCGTCAGGATGGATCCCTCGGACTACAGCGCGATTGTCACGCTTCGGATCGCTTCCATTCTCCGTCTTCCGACCGACTCGATGGCTTCAGTGAAAACCTCCGGCCTGATCGGAGACAAATATGTGGCTCTTTCCCCGGGAGCCGATGACACCTACCTGACCCATGGCAACCGGATCACGATGACGGAATCTGCGGTTGATCTCGAATCGCTGATCGGCAAAATGGCGTTCGGTTCCGTTTCCAAGGAGGAGAAAGAATCCAAAGGGAAGGAATCTCAGGAAAAAGCGAAAAAAACCACCCCATGACATCACGCTCCCTCCTTCCACTGCTGCTCACTCCCTTCCTCCTCATCCAGGGAACCATTCATGCCTCCACCGAAGCTGCCGAACAAAGACTGAAGGCCTCGATCGACCAAGTTGTAGCCGTCGCCAAGAATGCCCCTGACCGGAAGGCACTGATTGCGGGAGTAAAGCCCGTCATGGAGAACATCCTGAGCATGGAAGCAATGACCCGGCGTGCCGTTGGCCCGGGATGGAAGCAATTCACCCCTGATCAGCAGAAAGAGGCTATCCGCCTTTTCACCGCCCTGATCCTGAGAACCTATACGGCAAAATTCACCCCGGGAGAACTTCCCGCCGTAGAGTTCAAGACAGCAACCACACCCGCTCCCAATCGTGTCGAAATCCCCACCACAGCCTTGTACAAGGGAAGCCGCTACGAAGTTGTTTACCGCATGGAAGAGGCGTCGGGGGGCAATTGGTGGATCACGGATGTGGTGATTGAGGGGGTGAGCATGGTCGCCAACTACAGGACTCAATTTGATGCGGTATTCAAACAGGGTGGGGCCGATGGGGTGATCCAATCCCTTAACCGCTCACTTGCCGAGTCGAAGTAAAGGAGCTTTCCTTGATTCCTCATCCGCAATCGTGGAGACATCGCTTCGGAAAAGGGTAATATCCTCTCTGCAGAAACCTTGCCAATAAACCCTCCCTTCATGAACAGATCGTTTTCCGTTATCTTCGCCACGGGATTCATACTTGCCTTATCACTTGGGGCACATGCATCTGCGCCAGCAGGTTCTAACGGTACCATCGTGATCCTCACCCAAGAGGGAGTGGAGCCGGTCCGACGTATCGACGGGCGTGCTAACAAATCCACCGGCAAAACTTATTTCCTACGGAGCGCCGTTCAGAAATGCTCTTCCAGCACTACTTCCGCCCCTAAACCCACCCCTTTTCCAAAGCCAACTCCGAAGCCCGTTGCGATCGCCACCCCCGAGCCCAAGCAACATTCTCAGGAAGCAAAAAAAGAAAAGCCGGCCTCAACGGAGGTCACTGTCGTCAAATCTGGAAACAAAGCGCGCAAGTTGACAATCGAAGACAGTGATGAGGTCGATGAATACAGTCGCGCCAACTCCCTTCCCGACCCAATCCAGCCCGTGAATCGCGGAGTCTTCTGGTTCAATCACCAACTCTATCATTACGCCTTCCATCCCCTCAACAATGCCTACAAGAAGGTCTTCCCATCGCCCGTTCGTACCGGCATCTACAATATCTTCGACAACCTCGAATATCCGGTCCGCTTCCTCAATGACCTGCTCCAGTGGCAACCGAAGCGGGCAGGACTCGAGACGGAAAAATTCCTCCTCAATTCCACGGTTGGCGTAGTGGGTATCTTCAAACCATCCGACAAGGTGTCCTACCTCAGGGATGTCCCGAAGACCGATACAGGCGTCACGCTGGCGAAATGGGGTGTTCCCCAAGGCTTTTATATCGTCTGGCCGATCCTTGGTCCCAAGAGCCTCCGCGATACCGTCGGATTCGCGGGGGATCTCGCCCTCTATCCCGTGACTTGGGTGACGTACGGCGCGGTCGGCGGGGTAACCGGAGCGACTACCCTCGCCATTTCAGGCCCCGATGCCGCCCGAACCACCTCAGATAAGATCGATACCTACAATACCCTCACCCGCAGCTCGATTGACCGTTATCTCGCAGTCCGCAGCGCCTACGAGCAGAACCGCAAAAAAGCGGAGTCCAAGTAGGGAATCCCTAGAACAGCTCAATCAATCGATGTTCCTTCCGGGCCAGGCCGTTGTATGCATTGACGATTCCTTTCCCTTGGGGATTCAGGCCCTTTACAACCAGCTTCCCAAGAAGGGGAACACCTACCACATCCGCGACCTCGTTCCGGGATGCGACTTTAACGCCAACCCCGGCGAGGTTGCTGTTTACCTCACGGAACTTCACAATCCCACCAACAAGCTGGGGATCGAGAGGGGATTCAAGGCCGAGCGGTTTGCACCATTGGAAACCGACGAGACAGAAGAGGAAGATATCTTCCATCTTGATGAGGTTCTGCCCTCGCCAAACCAAAAGCCAATCATAAAACCAGACCTGGTCCCGGCAGGGGATTAACGTTTAAAACGTTTTCCAACTCCCGGAGAGAAGGGAGTGGAGCGGGCGAAGGGATTCGAATTGACTCGCGTGCTCCCGCACGTCTCGCCTTTCAGGCTGACTTCGCCAGTCTACCTCGCTTTTCCCAAAAGCTCGGTTCTCTTCTCGGGCTCAAATCCCTGGAAAGAGCTCCAAATCCAAAGAAGGATTTGGAGCGGGCGAAGGGATTCGAACCCTCGACATCAACCTTGGCAAGGTTGCACTCTACCAACTGAGTTACGCCCGCATTAACTGAGTTGCAGAGATACCGGAGAGACCTTCGGGTGTCAATCGCACTTTTCTCAGTGAAGTCCCCGCTCCTGCTCAGGGCTTGCCGGCTTACCCTCCCTGAATGAGAGTCGCTGTGATGAACTCCTTTTTCAACGATTTGGGACGTCGGGTTTACTCGCTCTGGGAAAAGGAGAACTTTTCCCAGCAGTCCTTCCCTGGCATCGCGGTGAAGGCGCTTCAAGCGAAGCCTCCCGGCCGTCACGTCAACCTGAAGGAACTGATACGGGATTTCCTGCTGGATGACACGCAGCCATTCCAGACTTCCTCCGGCTTCGGGCAACCCGAGGTGATCGTTTACGACAATCCGAAATTCTACATCCAACTGCTCTTCTGGCTGGATGGAACCACGGACATCCACCAACACGGCTTTTCAGGTGCCTTCCATGTGATGGAGGGTTCGAGCATTCACTCGGAATTCGAGTTCACCAACGGGACGCCCGTCACCGCGCACTTCCAACTCGGTGATCTCAAGCTGAGGGAAGCCGTGTTGCTGGAAACCGGTTCCACGGTCCCGATTCTCTCCGGCCGAGGATGCATCCACTCGCTCTTCCACCTTGAAACTCCCTCGGTGACCGTGGTGGTAAGGACACACTCGGACCCCGACTCAGGGCCACAGTTCACCTATCTTCCCCCGCACGTGGCCCTTGATCCGATCAAGGATGATGCCCTCACGACACGCCGGAAGCAGTTGCTGGACGTGATGGAGCGTACCGATGACTCACGCTACGTGGCGCTTGTCACCGCGATGGTGGCGAAGCTTGATTTAGAGAGGGGCTTTTTCATCCTTCAGAACTGCATGGGACATCTCAGGCACCTCGGGGCTTGGGATAAGGTTTGGAAGGGCTTCTGCACGAAACACGGTCGGTTAGCCGGAATGATCGGGCCAACCCTGGATGAAATCATCCGTCGAGATGCACTTGTCGCCATGCGCTCCTCGTTTGAGGAAGTGGAGCACCGCTTCTTCCTCGCCCTGCTTCTTACCGTTCCCGACCGCACCCTCATCCTCTCCATGGTGGGGAAACGCTTTTCCGGAAAGCCTCTTGAGACAATTTCCCGGTGGGCCGGTGAGATGGCCATCACGACGGAGGGAGGCACTTGGATTCTGGATGCCAGGTTCCCCGGGGAACTGCATGTGGCGGAAGAGGAGCAAATTCCCCTCTTCCTCGGGGCGCTCGATCATCTTCTCAAGGGAGGCAAACCTCCGGCTTGGCTTTCCAAGTTTCCCAAGGTGCTTACTGCTCTGAAGGGGGCCCTTACCAACTCGAGTTGGCGGGTTCTCATCAAATAGTTTCCCCTAAAACTGACTCTGTCCCATGAAGGCACCGGTGCGGGCATTATAGCGGCGGACGAGGCGGGGCGACTGGACGAGGATGATTCCTCCGGTGACCTGAACGGCGATGCATCCAGCACCGGGCTGCATCTGCCCCATAAAGGCTCCATTCTCGGCATTATACCGGGAGACGGTCCCCCTCGGCGACAGCACTGCGATGGTCTCCCCGTCGCACCCCACCGAGAGGACCCCTCCGGAAGGCTGGATCTGTCCGAGGAATGCACCGTTGCTTCCCTTGAGCCTGTAAACCAGGGAGGGGCTTTTCATCACGGCAGTGACATCCGCCGCGGAAACACAGGAGGCCATTACCGGAACCAGAAGAAGAGTCGGGATTCTCATGAGATAAGTGAATGACGCCTATCCGGGCCGGACAATCCGAAAGGTGTCGCCGCGCGGCTCCCCATGGGGTAATCGGGAGGGATGTGGAATTTGACGGTTCATTGGTCAGAGCTGATCGGCAGGGGTCTTCTGATTTATTTTGCCCTGATCCTGCTACTCCGGGCGACGGGCAAGAGACAGATCGGCCAGATGAGCCCTTTTGATCTCGTGCTGCTCATGGTGCTCAGCAACGCGGTTCAGAACTCGATGGTCGGCGGCGATAACTCCGTTACCGCGGGATTGATTCTTGCCGTCACGCTGGTTGCCGCCAACTGGATCGTGGGAAAAATCACCAGTTCCAGCAAAACGATGGAGAAACTCATCGAGGGAAGCCCCCAGGTACTTTTTCACAACGGAAAAATCTACGAAAAGATCCTCTCCGAGGATCAGATCACCCGACAGGAACTCATCTCCGCGGTCCACAAGGCCGGATACGAAAATCTGGATGCGGTCCGGACCGCGATTCTCGAAAATGACGGGACGATCAGTGTCATTCCGAAACATCATTGAGAAACCGATGACCGATCATTCCAACCATCGCGGAAAATCAGCAGCAGGGTTCCTTAAGAGGGAATGGATGCTCATTGCCAGCTACGGCACTACGGCCGCCTTTTTGCTCAATGGCAGGGATTGGCTCGGCGCAAATCCCGGATTTGCACTCGGATGGATTCTTTTCCTTTGGCTCTTTGCCGTGATGCTTTTTTCCTCCTTCGCCGTGGTGCGTCATGCCGATCATCTCGCCGAAACCCTGAAGGAACCTCTCGGCACCATCATCCTCACACTGGCGGTGACCAGCATCGAGGTGATGATGATTTCGGCCCTGATGCTTAACGGGAACAATCCGGCCCTGGCACGCGACACGATGTTCTCCGTCGTGATGGTCGTTCTGGGGGGATTACTTGGCGTCTCCCTGCTGACCGGCGGTCTGAAGTTCGGCGAGCAGAACTTTAACCCGAAGGGGGTCTACGCCTTCCTGGAGCTGATCGTTCCCCTCGCCGTTTTCTCGATGGTACTTCCCAACTTCACCCGCACGGGAGGGAATGGGTTTTTTTCCACGCTCCATGCCGTTAGCCTGATCATTCTCTCACTGGTCATCTACGGGATCTTCCTTGCCATTCAGACTATCAGGCACCGTGATTTTTTCCATGAATGGGGCGTTCAGGATGATGAAGCAGAGGGATATTTCAACCGCCGCTCCGTGCTGGCGGAGTCCATCCTTCTACTCCTCCACCTTGTCCCGGTGGTGATCCTTTCCAAGCAGCTTGCCCACTTGCTTGACCACCGTATTCACGAGCAGAAGCTTCCCCTGGAATTAGCCGGTTTGATCGTGGCGATACTGCTCCTCGCCCCCGAGGGACTCGCCGCGATCAAGGCGGCCGCGCGCAACCAAATGCAACGTTCCGTGAATATCCTGCTCGGCTCCGTACTCGCGACGATCGGCCTAACGGTGCCAGCGGCACTGGCCATCGGAATCCTTTCAGGAAAGCCGGTCCTCCTCGGGCTCTCACCTGACTACATGACCCTCCTCTCCATCACCTTGATAAGCTGCTTCATCACCTTCGGCCACGGACAGACGAATATCCTTCAGGGATTCGTCCAACTCCTACTCTTCGCGGCCTATGTCGTCCTGATGTTCGACTAGGGTGCCGTTTAACTTCAGGTTCGACTTTCGGGCTTCTCTCCATCCGCCTCACGGCGAATGGAGACAGAGACCCAATCAGTATTAGGAAGGATGAACTTCCTGACGGTGATCTGGATCCAACGCAGACGGAATTCCTTGAGAAGCCGCGAAGCAATTTCCTCGGCCATGGTCTCGATCAGCCTGCGCGGCTTTTCCCCGGCGATTTGTTCAACTCGCCGGGAGACCTCATAATAATCAACGGTCCGGGTGATGTCGTCATCCAGAGCCGGCGGCTGGTCCACGCCTGCAAAACTCAGATCCAGAAGCAGACGCTGGGGGGCATTTCTTTCCTCATCGGGCACTCCCACACAGGCATGGATCTCCAACCCGTGGATTCCGATAACGCGCTCAGGTTCCATCACAGCACGAACTTGATCTCACGGATCGCCTTCTCACCGAAGGAATCCCGTAGTTTGCGAAGGATCTCCTGCTTCCAGGTGCGGTCGAGTTCGTATCGGACACTGGGCTGCATGACCCTGACGTGAAGCACTCCGGCCACCAGTCTCTCAGGTTGCGAATGCTTGGCAATGAAGTCACCCACGATGCCTGACCAGGCCCCGATGATGTCGGCTTCCTTGATTCGTGCATCGAGCCCAAGCTTGGGCAGCAGCTTTGCCAGAACATCGCCCACTGAAACCGCCCTGTCGGGCCGGGATTCACCGGGGAGACCACGCCACTCCTGAATGACCCGTTTGCGGATGCCGGGAGTCATGGTTTGATCAGGTTGCGGTATCGGTACCGCCGGGACTGTTGCAACCCCTCCCTCTCAATCAAGGGAGGGGCGGCAAGTCAACGGGGAACTAGGCGTCGTTGCCGATCGCCTCGACGGGACAGCCTTCCATGGCTTCCTTGCAGAGAGCCTCCTCTTCGGGAGTCTCGGGCTGCTTGTAGACATAGGAATGACCGCCATCTTCGTTGCGCTTGAAGTTGGCGGGGGCGGTCTCGCGGCAGAGATCGCAGTCGATGCACTGGTCGTCGCAGTAATAGGGACCTGCAACGTTCTCGGGATACTTGTTGGATACGTCAGCCATAGTGAGCTGAAGGTTAAAAGCCCACCCCCTGATTGCAACGGTTTTTTCGCCCCCCATTGCCAAAAACTCCGGATTGGTCAGAATTCGGGGATGATCCCCAACCGGACGGAGGAACTGGCCTCGAAGGAAATACTCCTGAGGGAGATCCTGCAACGGAGCGCTCCGCTGCTGATCGCTTATTCGGGAGGCGTCGACAGCACCCTCCTGCTTGCAGTCGCGCAAGCAACCCTGGGAGAAAGGGCCACGGGGTTGATTGCCGACTCTCCGAGCCTTCCCCGGGCATCACTTGCAGAGGCACTCCGGGTGGCCAAGGATATCGGGGCATCCGTCGAGGTCGTCGCCACCACGGAGCTGGAGGATTCCCGCTATGCGGAGAATCCCTTGAACCGCTGCTACTTCTGCAAGGCGGAGCTTTTCTCCAAGATGGACGAAGTGGCCAGAAAGCGTGGATTCGCCTCCATTGCCTACGGTGAGAATGCCGATGATCCCGCCCATTCCCGGCCCGGATCGAAAGCGGCGACGGAATTTTCCGTGATCGCACCGCTCAGGGAAGCCGGCCTTACCAAGGCGGACGTAAGGGCCCTATCCCGCAAGCTGGGACTCCCCACGGCCGATGCCCCGGCGCAGCCTTGCCTCAGCTCCCGTATCCCTCACGGCACACGCGTGACACGCGAGGCGCTGGGGTTTGTGGAGCGGGGGGAGGCGATCGTGCGTCAGTTCGGATTCCAGATCTTCCGGGTCCGATATATCCCGCCCGAGTCCAACGAACGCCCCGGGGCAAAGCTTCAGGTTGCGCAGGAAGAAAGGGATCGGCTCGCCTCCACAAGGGTGACACTCCTTGCGGCCCTCTCCGCAAGCGGCTTCGGGAAAGTGGAAATCGATCCGACTCCGCTACAAAGGTAATGGAGGAGAGGAACTCAGCCCGTTCACGATCACCTATTTTTCCTTACCCCACCCCGTCTCGCAGAGCCACATCGTCTCCCCGAATTCCGCGAGAATCCTTTGCCTCAGGGCCGTGATCTGATCTGCGTCAGTCCCCGGTTTGATCACCGCCACCATCGTGGACCCGGATCCGGTCATGAAGGCACACTCGACGCCTTGCTGCTCACGAAGCCACCCCTTCATGACGGGAAGCAGGATGTATTTGTGAAAAACGGCGGGTTCCAAGTCATTGATGATCACGATCTCATCAAGATGCTGCGGATTTTCGGGAAGGAGGCGAGTCCCCGCCTCCTTGAGGGCGGCATAGTGACCATAGGCCCAGGCGGTTGGGACAGGAAACGGGGGCTTGATCAGCAGAACCGTACGCCCCGGCACCGCGGGAGCTTCCTCTAGGATCTCACCGCGACCACGGCACCACATAGCCTCTCCTTGGAGGAAGAATGGAACATCGGACCCCAGGGATGAAGCGAGCTTGAGAAGCTCTTCGGGAACAAGCGGTTCGTCAAAAAGTGCGTTCATTGCCCTCAGCACGGCGGCCGCATTGCTACTCCCCCCCCCAAGCCCCGCCCCGTGGGGAATTCTCTTCATGAGCGAGATGGTGATCCCGTGAGTGATTCCAGTTTCCTCACGAAATGCCTCGACCGCTTTCACGCAGAGATTTTCCGCTCCCGTGGGGATCTCGGGATCGTTGCAGACCAGTGAAACTCCGCGACCCGGGGCATGGGTGACCTCGATCTCATCGGCAAGATGGAGCGGAACCATCAGGGTCTCCAACTCGTGAAAGCCATCGGGCCTCTTCCCCAGGATCCGGAGAGAAAGGTTGATCTTGGCGGGAGCGGCGAGTGAGATGGAGGCGGATTCCCTGCTCATCCGCCCATCGTGTGAAACCTCCGTCCCGACCCCAAGACAAAATCATCATCGCCCTCGACGTGCCCGACACGGACGGAGCCCTCAGGCTGCTTGATTCGCTGGGAGAGCCCCCCTCGCTCTGCAAGATCGGTCTGGAGTTGTTCACCTCGCAGGGCCCCTCGGTCGTGAAGGCCGTCCAGTCTCGGGGAAGCCGGATCTTCCTCGATCTCAAGTTCCACGACATCCCCAATACCGTCGCCCATGCCGTGAAGTCGGCGAAGGATCTGGGGGTGACCATGACCACGCTGCATGCATCCGGTGGCCCCGTGATGCTCGAGGCGGCGGCGAAGGCCGCCGAGGGATCCGACCTGCTCCTGCTTGCCGTCACCGTCCTCACCAGCATGGATGCCGCGCAGTTGTCCTCCACCGGCATCGCTGTGGAGCCGAAGGATCAGGTTCTCCGCCTTGCAGGACTCGCCTCCGCTGCAGGTATTGGCGGGATCGTCTGCAGTCCCTTGGAGGTGACTGCCATCCGCGGATCCTTGGGGAATGATCTCCGCATCGTGACTCCCGGCGTCCGACCCACATGGGCAGCCGTGGGGGATCAGAAGCGAGTGATGACTCCTTCGGAGGCAGTGGCGGCAGGATCCGACTGGCTCGTGATCGGCCGTCCGATCACCGCCGCGGAGAATCCCAAAGAGGCCTACGCAAAAGTCATTGCAGAGCTCTCCTGATCCGAACGGATCAGGATTCCATCAACTTCGGAATAGCCCCCTCAAAAGTCTCATTCAGAGCAGCAACTTTCCAGTTGTAGGAATTGGCTCCCGTCTTAATGGAGAGTTCTGCCTTGGCCGTGACTTCACCGATCTTGCGGAAGGGAACACCGCTCTTCTTGAGTTCACTCTCGAGTGCGCCCTCATCGGCGGCCTTGACCGAGATCACGATGCGGCCCTGAGTCTCGTTGAAGAGGACCACATCGGGACGCTGATCGGTGGATCCCAGATCGATTGAGGCACCGAGGGAATTACCGAAGCAGGACTCGGCAAGCGTAACGGCAAGGCCTCCCTCGGAGCAGTCGTGGGCGCTGCGGACAAAGCCCTTGCGGATGACACCGAGCAGGGCGGAGTGGATCGCTTTTTCCTTATCGAAGTCGAGGGCCGGGGGAGCCCCTTCCTTGCGGCCATGGATGGCAAGGAGGTAGTGGGAGGCCCCGAGTTCGCTGCCAGTCTCGCCGATCAGGAAGATCTGGTCTCCGGACTCCTTGAAGGCCTGGGTGGTGATGTGGGAGGC
>JACCDY010495990.1_pt1 | contig 17372 bp, 7 predicted proteins | sample 7446391 | NCBI WGS metagenome assembly JACCDY01 (sample SAMN15323451, study PRJNA562643) | freshwater metagenome | isolation source: river surface water | place: USA:Blue River Watershed | collected 2017-08-18
CCGGGCCAGCTCGCGTCGGTGATGAGCTTGCGGTCCAGCAACCAGCGGCCAATGCTGATGTAGGGCTGGTCGTTGGTGGCCGCATAGGCCATGCGCACCCAGCGCTGGCGTCCATCGGGCTCGGTCACATTCACCAGGCCCGAGCCTTGGATGTGCAGCACCATCGCGTCCACCGGGTCGGCCAGGTACAACAGTTCTTTGCCGCGTAAGGCTGCGCGGGCGGCGGGCATGGTGTCGATCTCTTGGCGGGTGTACCAAGGCTTGCGTTGGCCCAATTGGGCTGGCGGCGCATACAAGGGCACTTTGAAGTGGCCTTGCGCTTGGCGCGAGCCCACCAGTGCGGGTTCGTAATAGCCCGTGAGCAAGCCGGAGGGACGTTGATCATGCGACTCCACGCGGAAGGGCTGCAGGTTGTCGCGCACCCAACGGCGTTGTTGTTCGACCGGGGCGTTGGCCAGTTTGGCGATCTCGGGGCACAGGGCTTTCCAAGTGGGACCGGGTTTTTGGCAACTTTGCAGCCAAGCGGGCCAGGCCTCGTTGATGGCGTCGGTGTTCAGGCCTGGCAGTTCAGACCAAGGCACCGGAATCCAACGGCTTTGTTCACGGACCATGGGCGCGGGCAAAGGGCGTGCGATTTCCGCAGGGGCGGTTGCTTGAACCGATGGACTTGCAGGTTCAGGGTCATGCAGCACAGGGGCCACCGAGCAAGCGCTCAAGGTGCCTACAATCGCGGCCACAAACAAGCCAGACCATGGCGGTCGGCGGGACAAATAACGGGGAGCTTGCATGGGTCTGATTCTGCTCGAAGCGTTGCTGGCCTTGGTGATTTTGGTGGGTATTGTCTGGTGGACGATGTTTTCCGGCCGCAACAAAGGTGAATTGCCTCCGGGTGAATCGAACCCCCCAGGCGCTTCTTCAGACGAGTCCAAAAAGTGAGCGCAGGACTTCAGTCGAGCAAGGTGTGTGCACCTTCAAAGCGTTGGGCGTAATAGCGGTGACTCAGGTGATCGACGCGAACGCCAGTGCGAGGGTTGCTGGCATGCACAAAGCGCCCGTCGCCCACATAGACGCCCACGTGCGAGTGACGTGTCCCCAAGGTGTTGAAAAAAACCAGATCACCGGGCAGCAAGGCCGATCGTGCGATGGGCCGTGATTTGCGTCCCAGCTCAGCCGAAGTGCCTTTGACGACGATGCCGCCCCCTTCCCGGTAGATGTGCGCCACCAAGCCCGAACAATCAAATCCGGTGGCTGGGCCGCGACCGCCCCATTTGTAGGGCGTGTCCAGCAAGGACAAAGCAAACAAGGCCAAGTCGTTGCGCACCGTGTTGTAAGGCACAGGGGTTCGAGGTGCAGGCTCGGCAGGCCGTGAAACCGGTGTGGTGGAGCAGGCCGCGATCAAACCGACCCAGGCCAGTCCCAAGCCCGTCAGCATGCGCCGTCGGTGGTGCAAGGGGTCTTGGGTCTCGTGAGCCTGCCGGGTGGCGTGGCCTGTTGTCACGTCAGGCTCCGCATCAAATTGGCCAGTTCCACCGCCGATTTGACTTCCATTTTGTCAAACACGCGCGCGCGGTGCACTTCCACCGTGCGCACACTGATGTCCAGTTGGTCCGCAATCAGTTTGTTGGGCAGGCCTTCGACCACCAGTCGCATCACATCCCGCTCTCGATCGGTCAGCTCCATCAGGCGCGCTTGCAAGCGCAGCTGTTCATGGCGGGCGCTCAAACGCTCGTGCGACAAGAGCAGCGCTTGTTCCACACGGTCGACCAGCGCGTTGTCAGAGAACGGTTTTTCACAGAAGTCAAAGGCCCCCCGTTTGACGCTGTCCACAGCGGTGGGCACATCGGCATGACCGGTCAGGAAAATCACAGGCCATGCGTGGGCGATGCCGTTGTTCAGCAGTTGTTCAAACAGCGCCAAACCACTCATGGAGGGCATGCGCACGTCCAGCAAAATGCAGGCGGCTTGCCGGGGCCAGTTGTGTTCAGACCGGGAACCCTTGTCGGTGTCCTGAAAATTCGTTTCCAACATGTTCAGGAAAGACTCGGCACTTTCAAATGACTCGCTGAGCAAACGCCGGGTGCGCAACAGCCAGGCCATGCCCTCGCGAACGCTCGCGTCGTCATCCACAATGAAAACGGTGGGCGTGTCGGTGAAATTCATGCGCGGATCTTATCCAAAACAGGGGGCGTCTTGACCGGCAAGGTAAAGCGGAACACGGTGCCTTTGGGCATGAATGCTTCAAACTCCAGGTGGCCGCCGTGTTGTTCCACCACGGTCCGGCACAGGCTCAAGCCCAGGCCCATGCCTTCGCTTTTGGTGGTGAAAAAAGGCGTGAACAATTGCTGTGCCACCGATTCACTGATGCCCTCCCCGACATCGGTCACAGAGAATTCGACCCAGGCTTGATCGGCATTGGACGCCGCGCGGCGGGCTTTGAGCAGCAGCCTTCGATCGTTGCATCCGGGCTTGTCCATGGCCTGCATGCCGTTGCGTGCCAGGTTCAGCAAAACCTGCTCGACCATGGTGCGGTCACACATCACCTCCGGCAGGTGGGGGTCGATCTGGGTCTGAACAATCACTTGTAATTTGCGCGCTTGCAGTTGGACCAGAGGGGCCACGGCATCGAACAGGGCATGGGGCGGCAGGGGCTCGCGCGCCTGATCGCGTCGGCGCACGAAGTCGTGCACGCTGTTGATGACGCGCCCGGCGCGTTCGGCTTGCTCGGCAATCCGACGCAGCGCCATGTGCACATCATTCATGGTTTGGGGTTCGGCCTGCGGGTCATTGAGCAGGTTGAGCGAGCCATTGGCATAGCTCGAAATGGCGGCCAGCGGTTGGTTCAGTTCGTGGCTCAGCAACGAGGCCATTTCACCCACCGTGGTCAGGCGAGCCGTCGCTTGCAGGCGCTCCTGGCTCGCCCTGGAGACTTCTTCGATGCGGCGCTGCTCGCTGATGTCAATCACGGCGCCCATCCAGCCGGTTTGTTCGCCTTGCACGCTGATCAGGGGCGCTTCGATGATGAGCACCGGAAAACGCGTGCCGTCCTGCCGCATGAACACCGACTCAAAGCCCTCGCGGGGCGGGACATTGCCTGCCAGCCGAATCGCTTGGCGTTGCCTGTACTCGTCGACCATCTCGGGTGGCCAATAGGGCATGGGTGCATTTTTTCCAGTCAGCATGTCGGGCTCAAAGCCGACCATTTGGCAAAAAGCAGGGTTCACATAGGTGATGCGCCCTTCCAGATCGCGCGCCCGAAGTCCGGTGACCAGCGAGTCCTCCATGGCTTTGCGAAAAGCCAAGGCTTCGGCCAGGTCGCGTTCAGCTTTTAAGCGGCGGCGAGAGTCCTTGGCCAACAAAATCATCACCGTGATCAGGGCCATCGACATGCCTGTGACCAAGGCGGTCAAGACATTGGGAAAAAGATGGGCTTCGCCGCGACGACCATCCATGCGAAACACCAGCGTGTTGCCAGGCAGGTTCACAAGTTGTTGAGAGGTGAAGACCCGCAGGCCTCGACTTTGGCTGCCGGCAATGGCCAGACGTGTTCCATCGGGTTCTGTGAAAGAAATCTCGTTGCGCCGACCAAAACTGTTGCCCAACAGCTCATTGAGCAACTCTTGCAGACCATAGGTCACGATGGTGAAGCCGATCAGCACCCCGTCTTCTGTTTGGGGCAGACACATTTCCATGACCTCAAAACCCACGCCATCGCTTTGTGGCAAAAAGTAAGAGCTGGAATAACTCGGACCGTTGATGCGGCGGGCTTTGGAACAGGCTTGTACGGTTTCGTTGAGTGAATCGATGCGCGGGGTGCGTTCAAAAATGGGTTTGCGCAAGGGCGTGTCGACCTGGTTTTTGAGTTTCATCTCCGGGTCGCGCGACTCGATGCGCAGCCATTCGCGGTGTTCACGCAAAAGGGCTTGCGCCTCGTTGCTCCAGAAAGCTTCTGCCGGCGTGTTCGATTGCAAGCCTTGCAGGCTTTGCGATTGGCGTGCCAATTGACGCCGCAAATCACCCACGGCCTCAGCCGTGTCACTCTCCAATTCGGCTTGCAATTGACTCGTTTCGTAACGACCCGCCAACCAAACCAAGGTGGTCAACACCGCCATCACCAAAGCGATCAGGGCAATCCACAATGCGCCCTTGCCACGCCCTGATGGCAAAGCCTCTTTGAATGCGCTCCACCCGGCGGTGGTGCGCAGTTCAAGTGCATGCAGCCAGTGCGTCAATGCGGTGGGTGTCATGGGCGTTTGTCGATGCGCGTGACGCGGGGATTGGCCCAGCTGCCATCGATCAAGAACTCTTGGCTTGAAGCGCGGGCCAGAGGGTTTTTCAAAAGCCATTGCGCGACAAATGCCGTCAGCCCCACCGCCGGGTTGAGGGCCATGCCCGCCAACAAGGACGTGGTGCCCGTGTCTACAAGGGGCAAGATGTGAACCTTCAGGTTTTGGGTTTCTTGGGCAAGACTGGCTTCTCCGTCCAACAAGACCAGTGCGTTGACCCCTTTGATTTGCAGATTGCGTGTTTGGGCCGTGCCCTTGTGGATCGTGACATCGCCGCGCACCGAGTCAAAGGCGAAGCCTTCGGCAAAGACATCCCTGAAATCGAGCAACAAGCGCCGGGGCAGCGCTTGCAGGCTCAAGACACCCAGCAATTTGGCTGCGCCAGCATCGGCCTTGAGGAATTGGCCCCGGCCCATGCGGACCTCCATCTGCCCATTCATGCTGGGGTAATCCAGGGCCAAAGGCGAGCCTTGCCAATGGATGGCGCCAGACAGTTGACCCACCCCCCCACGCAGGGCATCGGGTGTGCCCAGCCGATTCAGCAAGGCGCCTGCATCCTGAATGTCCAAAACAAAGTTCATTTCGGTTTTGCGCAGCGGCCCGCCATCTCTGGCGGTCAACCACCGGCCTGTGCTCTTCATTTGTGCTTCGGGCAAAAAGATGTTGAACTTGTTCAGTTGCCATTCAGGGGCAGCAGCGGATCGGGCTTTGGAGGCCTCCTGGTTGATGGCTTCAATTTCGACGCGGCCCATTTGAATGCCGCGCAACTCCAATGCGTCGACCACGATGTCCAGGGCGGGCAGCTGTGTCGGCGGTGCTTCCAGCAAGGCCTCGACTTGGGCCAGCTCTGCGGGTGGCAAGCTCAGCCGACTCAAACGGGCAAAAAGCTGGCCCGGTTGCCCGGTGAAAGACTGCTGGAATGTGACATATCCGGCCATTTCTTTGGCTTCAATCGTGCTGCGCCATTGGGCGCCGTCGCGGGTTCCCCCGGCGTTCACCTGGTGCAAACTGCGGTCATTGACGGTCAAGGTCTGGGTCTTCAGCCCCATGCGTGTGGGCAAATAGCTTTGCCAGACGGGGGCTGTGCCCATGCCGGGGGCGGCGCGTGCAGCTTGCCCGGCAGGCGCTGTTTGGGGCTCGGGCAACAGGGCCAGCCACTCGTCGACATCCAGGCGATCCATGACCACTTGTGCGGTGACCCCCGACTCGGGCAAGGCGGGCATTTGGTTGGGGGGTATGCCGACGCCCCAAACCCCACGCAATACTTCGGGCACTTTGCCTGACAAACTGCGCACGTATTCAACGCGCACGCTGTCTGCGAGTTGGACTTGAATATGGTCTTGTGGGCCGCTGGGGACCGAGCGCGTGCGTATCCGCACGTTCAGGGGGCTGGCACTCTTGGCGGTTTTGCCCAAAGGGGCAGGCATGTTCACGGCCATGCCTTCAAGCCTGCTTTGCACAAGCAGATCCGGCTGGCCTTCTCGCCAGGCCAGGCTGGCGTTGTAGGCGGTGCTGCCTTGCGCATGTTGTGCCAACCAGTCCAGTGGGTAGAACTCCTTGGCCGTTCGCAGGCCTTCCGCACCCACGCGCCCACGCGCTTGAAATTCGATGGTGGGCGCAGATGCGGCATTGGAGGGGCGCATGCCCCCCTCGATGGCCACCGGCCCGCCCCACAGTTGCGCCTGTATTTGTTGCAAGCCAAAGCCCGATTCATGAAATTGCAGTTGCCCTTGGATTTTTTCCAACCAGGGTGTGTCGGGCAGCAGGCGCAAATCGGTGTTGTTGAACACCACATGCCCTTGCACTTTGGATTGAGCCAGGTTGAGCAAAGGCAAGCGCAAGTCAAACCGTGTTTGCAGCTCGCCACGCACTTGCGCTTCTTGCAGCGCGTTGGACAACAGGGGGTTCAGGGCCGATTGTTGGATCAGCTTCAAGACTTCAGGGGCGCTGCTTTTGCTTTCTGCGCGCACCTGCAGCAGGGCTTGTCGGCTCATGTCGGCGATTTCCACCAGGGGTGCTGTCAGCACCACAGCGTTGGCGGCTTCCCCGGTGCGGGCGCTGGCGTCCTTGAGCCGCATGCCCAAGCGGTCAAAAATCAGTTGACCCTGCAGGCCGTGCAAGCGCGGCCAGCTGGGGCGACCGGCCGGCAAGATGGACGCTGGCACCATGTCAAAGAGGATGTCTTTGACGCGCCCCGAAAAACGAAACTCACCATCTTGGGGGTTGGCAAAAGGCAATTTCGCCAAATCGCCTTTGATTTTGACGCTCACATTGTTGTAGCTGCCTTGGACCAGGGCGTCGCGCAAGTAGTCCCGAACCGAAGCAGGCAGGCTGAGGGGCAAATACCGGTAGGCTGCGGACGCGTTGGCCTTTTCAAGTGTCCCGTCCAGCGTCAACACGCCGGGCCCCTCGGGCAAGCTGTGCCATTGGCCGCGCCATTCGCCACTCAGGTCGGCATTGGCCATTTTGAGATCCCATTGCGGCACCCGCCAGCCCTCGCCCTGGGCCTTGCTGCGCCGTTCCCAACGCGCATTGGCTTGGAGGTTCTGGAGGGGGACCTCTGCGGGCAACAACACCCCTGGCAGCCACAGTGCGCTGTTTTGGCCCATGCGCACCCCGATCTGACCGCCATCGTGTCGCCACTCCACATTCACATCGGCGCCCCGCAAGCCTGGCCAATGGGCGCCCATCTGGCCAGGGGGTGTGGCCGGGTGTGTCGCGTCGGGTTGCCAACGCAGCCCTTGAATGCTGGCTTTGGCCTCATAGGTGTCGGGCTGAGGCCATTCGCCTTGCCAGCGCAGGTGCAAGTGGCTCACCTGCCCGGCGATGTCACGCGCCTGCAAGGCGGGATGAATGGCTGCGGCGTGCGGCAAACGCAAGGCCAGCTCGCGCAAAGCGTGCAAATCGAGTTGGTCGGCTTGTAAAACGCCCCGGGCGGGCCGTGAATCCGCTGCCCGCGTGTAGTCCAGTGACACGTTGCCGCCGGGCCAGCGCAGCCCTTCGTTGTTGACGAAAGACAGGCCCTGTGTGCTGGCCATAAACCCGTCTTCATGGACCTGAACGCCCACCCGTCCCGACAGGCGTTCAAAAGCCAGTGGCAAGCCTTGCTCATTCAGGCGTGCCCGCAAGCCGACCAGGCTCAGGTCGGCCACCCCGCCGCGCCATTGACCTTGGTCCACATCGGCCCAAAGTCGAAGTACGCCTTCACCCTGAACGGGCCCCCACTCGCGCGCCCATTGTGCGGGTGCGGCGGCACGCAATTGGGCCAGATCGGCCTGTGGGAAATAGGCATAGGCTTGACCCGACCAGTCCGCATGACGTCCAGCGCGGATGGATAAAAGTTTGCGCTTGAATTGCCCCATCAGGACAAAGCGTTCGCCCCAGCCAAGCGGTGGCGTGGCGTCCAGGCGCAGACTGTGCGTTCGCGCCGAATTGCGGATCACCAAGTCCACATCCTGCAGTTGCAGCGCTTGCGAGGGCTCGTTTTGCGGATCTGCCAAGGGGGCGGCATGCCACCGCAGCACCCCGCCACGGACGATGATTTCCCTTTGGGAAAACAGCCAATCGGCGGCCACGGAGTTGCCTTGCAGTGCAGTTCCCCATTCCATGCCAGCCACCTGCCAATGGCCTTCGCGGGTTTGCCGGACCGCCAATTCGGGTCCGTCCAGGACCAGTTGGTCCAGTTTCAAACCCATGGCTGAACGCAGGCTCAAGGCGATGAGCACCTTGGGCAAACGCAAGCCCGGGCGCCCTTGATCGTCGCGCAACTCCCAGTCGCGCAGTTCAAAAGAAGGCACCCAGCCGGTGCTTTGAGCAGACAAACTGCCAATGCGCACGGGTACACCCAGAGATTGCCGGGCAAGGCGTTCGAGCCCGGGGCGAAATTCATCGATTCGCGGCACAATCCAAAAATGCAAGCTTGCCCAAGCCAAAGCCAGCACCAGACCGGCGATCAGCAACACCCATAAAAACAGCCGAACCAGCCCGGCCAGCCAGCGCTGTGGGCGAGATTCGCGCGAGGGTAAAACGGGTGGATGCGGCACAAACGTACAAATGAGAAAGTCAGCAGGAATTATGACCCGCAGTCCAACGACGCAAAGCAATGCCCCGTTAGAGCCCTCGCGAGTGATGGATGCCCCACAAGCAGGCCGTATCGATGTGCACCTTTACGCCCGTTTTGTTCAGCGTCTGCACCGCCGTTATGGTGACTTTTTGCCTTTTTTGGCCCCCGGTGTACCGAGCCGCGAAACCCTGCAAGGGGCATTTCAGGCCTTGACGGCGGCCCATTTGGACACCAGTGCAGCACTGCGGGTCTTGCGTCAACTCACCCTGGAGCGACTGGCCCAGCTCGATTGCGCGGGGCGCCTGAGCCTGGACCAGGTGACCCGCAGCATGACCTGGTTGGCCGAAGTCACCCTCGACATCGCCTGGCAGCAGGTCTCGGCCGATCTGGATGCGCTGCACGGTGGGCCCACCAAAGCCAATGGCCAACGGGCCGAAATGTGGATCGTGGGCATGGGCAAGCTGGGTGCGCGCGAGCTGAATGTGTCGAGCGACATCGACCTGATTTATGTGTACGACGAAGACGGCGAGACGCTGGGCAACAGCGAAGGCCGCAACAAAGTGTCGTGTCAGGAATACTTCACCCGCGCCGTCAAGCGCATGTACGCCTTGATTGGCGACACCACGGAGCACGGCTTTGTGTTCCGGGTCGACTTGGCCCTGCGACCGAACGGCAACTCTGGGCCCAGTGTGGTCTCGCTCGATGCCTTGGAGGAGTATTTGCTCGTGCAGGGCCGTGAATGGGAGCGGTTTGCCTGGATGAAAAGCCGGGTGGTTGCCCCCCGCAGCGCGGTGCTCAACGGATCGGCCCAGGCGCTGCGCGGCGTGGTGCTGCCTTTTGTCTTTCGCCGTTATTTGGATTACAACGTGTTCGAGTCCTTGCGCACGCTGCACCAGCAAATCCGCGACCATGCGGCCAAGCGCAGCGCCGGCCACCCTGAGCGCGCCAACGACGTCAAGCTGTCGCGCGGGGGCATCCGCGAAATCGAATTCACCGTGCAGCTTTTGCAGGTGGTGCGGGGCGGGCAGTTTCCTGAATTGCGCACCCGCCCCACGATGGACGCGTTGCAGCGCGTGGCCAAAGCCGGTCTCATGCCGCAGGCCACAGCCGACGCGCTGGGGGCCGCTTATGTGTTTTTGCGCCAGGTGGAGCACCGCATCCAGTACCTGGATGATCAGCAAACCCACGTGTTGCCGACCCGTGACGACGACCTGGCCTGGATGGCCCAGACGCTGGGTTTTGCGGGCACCTGTGATTTTTTGAGCGCCTTGGACGCGCACCGCGAAGTGGTGGCGCAAGAGTTCGACACCTTGCTCGGCAGTGACCGCGATTGCAAAACCTGCAACGGCAAGAATGGAAAAAACGGCAATGGCCGCGAACACGCCGAGCTGGAATCTGTCCTCGGTGAATTCAAGGGCCCGGTGCGTGAACGTTTGGCGCAGTGGGGCGACAGCCCTCGTGTGCTGGCCTTGCGCGAAGACGCGCGCGGGCGGCTCACGCGGTTGTTGCAGCGCACCGCGCAGTGGCTGACCGAGGGCCGCATCACTGAAGTGGCGGTGTTGCGCATGGCCGATTGGATCGAGCCTTTGCTGCGCCGTGAAAGTTATCTGGCCTTGATGCTGGAGCGCCCATCGGTCTACGAACGCCTGTTGCGCCTGTTGGGTGCGGCCAAATGGCCGGCGCGCTACTTGTTGCAACACCCAGGCGTGATCGATGAGCTGGCCGGGGGCAATTTGTTTCAGACCCGCTTTGATGCGGCTGAATTTGAAGCCGAGTTGCAGGCCCGGCGCCTGGCCCTGCAACGCACGGGCGAAGACGATGAAGAAAGTCTGATGAACCTGCTGCGCCGTGCGCACCATGCGGAGCAGTTCCGCACGCTGGCGCGCGATGTGGAGGGCGTGCTCACGGTGGAGCAAGTGGCTGACGACCTGAGTGCACTGGCCGACGCCGTGTTGCGTGTGACGTCGCGCTGGTGTTGGAGCCGCCTGAAAAACCGCCACCGCGAAGAACCGGCCATTGCCATCATTGGCTACGGCAAGCTGGGCGGCAAGGAGCTGGGCTATGGCAGCGACCTGGACATTGTGTTTGTGTATGACGACGAAGACGAGCGCGCCCAGGAAATTTACGCCGCGTATGTGCGCAAAATCATCAGCTGGATGACGGTGAAAACAGCCGACGGAGATTTGTACGAGATCGACACTGCGTTGCGCCCCAACGGCAACTCGGGCCTGCTTGTCACGCGTTTTGAGGCCTATGCCGACTACCAGCAACAACGCGGCAGCAACACCGCCTGGACCTGGGAGCACCAGGCCATGACGCGCGCCCGCTTTGTCATGGGATGGCCCAGCTTGGCAGCGCGCTTTGACGCCGTGCGCCACGCCGTCATCAGCGCCCCGCGTGACGCGGTCAGCCTGAAGGCCGAGATCGTGGCCATGCGCGAGCGGGTGCGCCAGGGCCACCCGGTCAAGCCGGACCGTTTTGACGTGAAACACAGCCCCGGTGGCATGGTGGACGCCGAGTTTGCGGTGCAATACCTGGTGCTGTTGCACACGGCGGCCCACCCGGAGTTGGCAGACAACGTGGGCAATATTGCCTTGCTGCAGCGGGCTGAAAAAGCGGGCTTGCTGCCCCTGGGCATGGGTGAGTCTTCAGCCAACGCTTATCGGGAGATGCGCCGGATTCAGCACCATGCCCGTCTGAACGAAGAGCCCACCGATGTGCCCATGACCCAGTGGGTGGACGAGCGCGATGCACTTTTGATGCTCTGGCGCCGGGTCATGGGTGGATGAATGGACTGTTGAGTCGCCATCTGAGGTGTTTTGCTCAAAGCATCGGGCGACTCGCGTTCAGCATGGCTGGATCGACCAAGAGCTGGCCCGCGTCCATTCCGTGAGAGGCGAACACCGCAGGGTTCACTTGAAATCCCACATCGGCGACTTCATGCGTGCGGCCATCCAGGGTGGTGTAAGTTGAAAAATACTGCACCACGTTGCCGTTTTGTTGGACGCTGTGGTTGTTGGCGGCCAGATCGATGCTGGCAATGTGGGTTGCTGCCAAGGTGGACAGCTCGCCCGCATCACTGGTGCCATTGCCATTGGCATCGACCCACACCAGCAAGCGGTCAAAACCCTCATCCTGCGCATTGATTTGGCCGTCTGCGTTGCTGTCCATGGCAGCCAAAGCATGCCAACCGTCTTTAGCCAAAGACCCGTTGGGCAGTTGCATGTGATCGCCAAAGAGCTCCGCGCCCGAGTTGATGTGACCATCGCCATTCAAATCGATCGCCAACAAGCCATCGTGCCGATCCACCCAGCCCACGCTTTGTTGGGTGCCCGTGTTCAACAAATCAAACTGGGTTCCTTCCGAGACGCTGATGGTTTGCACCCCGTCGCCGTTCAAATCGAGCACCAAAGGGGTTGCGGCCACAATGAGTGTGAAGTTGCTGGATGTACTGAGCACTTGCGTGCCGTCCTTGACTTGCGCGGTGTAAGTGTGCGTGGCGTAGCTGGCTGCGGGCACATTGAATGTCCAGGTCATGCCGCTCACAGTCGCATTGCCAAGACTCGTTGCACCATCAAAAATCTCCACATATTGCGAACCTGACAGCGCAGTGCCCAAAGTGCCATTCAACACAGGGCTCGTATCTGTCGTCGTGGAGCCGCTGCCCAACGCGCCTGCAACAGAGGTGAAGGACAGCTTGTCCATGAACCACTGATCATTGGTCAAACCCACAATCCTGAAAGAAGAAGCGACCGCAGATGTCGTGTTGTTCCAGGTGAACGTCGGTGTAACAGAATTATCAGTGACTGCGAATAAAGCTTGTGTTCCGATGACAGCACCTGATCCATTGAGAAATTGCACAGTTGCCGCCGTGGTGGTTTCAGCGCTTGGCGCATATAAAACCCCTTGTTGCAAATCTTTGTACATGAAAGACAGCGATGTGAATGTGTAGTGGTTCAAATCTACAAACAAAGAAAAATCTGAACTGGAAAGCTGAATGTTGGAACTGCCAATGCCGATCGAATTGCCAGTGTCCACGGTTTGGTGGCTAAAAATTTGCCCAGTCAGCTGATCGGTCGTTTGAGTGCTTCCTTCGGAATAAGTCATGCGCACGTAACTTGTGTTGATCACACCGCCCGAGGGATACATGGCGACGCTTTCAAACTGCTCAACATTGTTGATGGCATTCGTTTCTACACTTGTGATTGCGACAGCAAATGCATCTATTGCAAATGTTGTCCCGTTCACGGTGCTGCTGTTGCCTGCGGCATCGGTGACCTTGATGCTGGGGGTGTAGGAGCCATTGCCCAGCGCATCGGCCAGTGGAACGCTGACGCTGTAGGCGCCTGTGGTGGCGTGGGCGGTGGTGGAATAGGTTTTGCCGTTGAGGGTGACCTCAACCGCAGCACCGGCCTCGGCCGTGCCATTGATCTGTGGTGTGGTGGTGCTGGTGATGTTGTCGCCCAAGGTGCCGCTGTCGTTGGGCGCTGTCGCCGTCAGCCTACCCGTTTGACCTGTAGGTGCAAAAGTGTCGATGGTAAAAGCAGTCCCAGCCACCGTGCTGGTGTTGCCTGCGGCGTCAGTCACTTGGATGCTGGGCGTGTAGGTGCCGTTGCCCAGGGCATCGGCCAGCGGGACGCTGACGCTGTAGGCGCCCGTGGTGGCGTGGGCGGTGGTGGCGTAGGTTTTGCCGTTGAGGGTGACCTCGACCGAAGCGCCAGGCTCGGCCGTGCCACTGATTTCGGGGGTGGTGGTGCGGGTGAGGTTGTCGCCCAGGGCGCCGCTGTCGTTGGGTGCGGTGTTGGTGAGCGCGCCGGTTTGGCCGGAGGGGGCGGTGGCATCGACCGTGAAGGCGGTGCCAGCCACAGTGCTGCTGTTGCCTGCCGCGTCAGTGACTTTGATGCTGGGCGTGTAGGTGCCGTTGCCCAGGGCATCGGCCAGCGGGACGGTGACGCTGTAAGCGCCTGTGGTGGCGTGGGCGGTGGTTGAGTAGGTTTTGCCGTTGAGGGTGACCTCAATCGCAGCACCGGCCTGGGCCGTGCCACTGATTTCGGGGGTGCTGGTGCTGGTGATGTTGTCACCCAGGGCGCCGCTGTCGTTGGACGCCGTGTTGGTCAGCGCGCCGGTTTGGCCGGTGGGGGCGTCCGTGTCAACGGTAAAGGCAGTCCCAGTCACCGTGCTGGTGTTGCCTGCGGCGTCAGTCACTTGGATGCTGGGGGTGTGGGTGCCATTGCCAAGGGCATCGGCCAGCGGGACGGTGACGCTGTAGGCGCCCGTGGTGGCGTGGGCGGTGGTGGCGTAGGTTTTGCCGTTGAGGGTGACCTCGACCGAAGCGCCAGGCTCGGCCGTGCCACTGACCTCGGGGGTGTTGGTGCGGGTGAGGTTGTCGCCCAGGGCGCCGCTGTCGTTGGGTGCGGTGTTGGTGAGCGCGCCGCTTTGGCCGGAGGGAGCGGTGGCGTCGACCGTGAAGGCGGTGCCAGCCACAGTGCTGCTGTTGCCTGCGGCGTCAGTCACTTTGATGCTGGGCGTGTAGGTGCCGTTGCCCAGGGCATCGGCCAGCGGCACGCTGATGCGGTAAGCCCCTGTGGTGGCGTTGGCGGTGGTGGCGTAGGTTTTGCCGTTGAGGGTGACCTCAACCGCAGCACCGGCCTGGGCCGTGCCACTGATTTCGGGGGTGGTGGTGCTGGTGATGTTGTCGCCCAAAGTGCCGCTGTCGTTGGGCGCTGCCGCCGTCAACCCACCCGTTTGACCTGAGGGTACATTGGTGTTCACTGTGAACGCTGTACCCGGTGCAGTGCTGCTGTTGCCTGCGGCATCGGTGACCCTGATGCTGGGCGTGTAAGTGCCATTGCCCAGGGCATCGGCCAGCGGGACGGTGACGCTGTAAGCGCCTGTGGTGGCGTTGGCTGTGGTGGCGTACGTTTTGCCGTTGAGGGTGACCTCTACGGCAGCGCCTGGCTCGGCTGTGCCGCTGATTTGCGGTGTGGTCGTGCTGGTGATGTAGTCTCGGGCGCCCGTGTCACTACTTGAGGTCAATTCACCAGCCTGACCCGTTGGGGCGCTGGCATCGACCGTGAAGGCGGTGCCGTTGACAGTGCCGCTGTTGCCCGCGGCATCGGTGACCTTGATGCTGGGGGTGTAGGTGCCGTTGCCCAGTGCATCGGCCAGTGGAACGCTGATGCTGTAGGCGCCCGTGGTGGCGTTGGCGGTGGTCGAGTAGGTTTTGCCGTTGAGGGTGACCTCGACGGTGGCCCCTGCCTCGGCCGTGCCACTGATTTGCGGCGTTGTGCTGTTGGTGATGTTGTCTCCGCGTGTGCCTGTGTCACTGACCGCAGCCAGCCCGCCCGTTTGACCTGTCGGCGCATTCAGGTCCACGGTGAACGCGGCACCGGCCACAGTGCCGCTGTTGCCAGCCGCATCGGTGACCTTGATGCTGGGCGTGTAGGTGCCGTTGCCCAGGGCATCGGCCAGTGGAACGCTGATGCGGTAAGCCCCTGTGGTGGCGTTGGCGGTGGTTGAGTAGGTTTTGCCGTTGAGGGTGACCTCGACTGTGGCCCCTGCCTCGGCCGTGCCGCTGATTTGCGGCGTTGTGCTGTTGGTGATGTTGTCTCCGCGTGTGCCTGTGTCACTGACCGCAGCCAGCCCGCCCGTTTGACCCGTCGGCGCATTCAGGTCCACGGTGAACGCGGTACCGGCCACAGTGCCGCTGTTGCCAGCGGCATCGGTGACCTTGATGCTGGGCGTGTAGGTGCCGTTGCCCAGGGCATCGGCCAGTGGAACGCTGATGCGGTAAGCCCCTGTGGTGGCGTTGGCGGTGGTCGCGTAAGTTTTGCCGTTGAGGGTGACCTCGACCGCAGCGCCAGGCTCGGCCGTGCCACTGATCTCAGGCGTGCGTGTGCTGGTGATGTTGTCGCCCAAGGTGCCGCTGTCGTTGGGCGCCGTGTTGGAGAGCGCGCCGCTTTGGCCGGAGGGGGCGGCGGCGTCGACGGTAAAAGTGGTACCGGCCACAGTGCTGCTGTTGCCTGCCGCGTCAGTCACTTTGATGCTGGGCGTGTAGGTGCCATTGCCCAGGGCATCGGTCAGCGGGACGCTGACGCTGTAAGCCCCTGTGGTGACGTTGGCGGTGGTTGAGTAGGTTTTGCCGTTGAGGGTCACTTCTACGGCAGCGCCTGGCTCGGCTCGCCCGTCGATGGTGGGCGTTGTGCTGTTGGTGATGTTGTCTCCGCGTGTGCCGGTGTCACTCACGGCAGCAAGCCCGCCCGTTTGACCTGTAGGCGCGGTGGTATCGCCGTCACCGCCCCCGCCATCGCCATCTGTTGCATTGTTCCCATCCGAAGCCGCAGCGGCAGCAACCGCGCCCGTCGTGCCTGCTGCTGCGAACAAGGTGTTGATGCCCGAAAATGCAACCGCGGGCGATGAACTGACCATGATCACGTCATTGGCCGGACTGCCTCCCAGCACATGCGTCAAGGGGTTGCCGCCATCCACCAAATCAACGGGCAATCCATTCGCCAAGGAATCCTTGGCGATGTATTCATAAAGCTTGCCGTCTTCGGCGCGGCCATACAAGCCCGAATCGCCAAATGAACCCATGCCATCTTCGTAATAGTCTTCAATGATCAGGTCAGCCACCGTGCTGTCATCGAAAATCACATGCTTGTTTTTGCCAACCCGTTTGCTCTGGATGTTGGCAGGCCCCAGATCCTTGGCCGCGGGGTCTTGCAGTTCATATCGTGCCCCCAGCTCAGCCTTGAGGATGGTGGGTTTGCCCTTGGCGCCAGCACCTTGAATGATGTCGTAGATTTTTTGCGTTTCTTGTTTGCCCGTGTTGACCAGGACTCTGAGGATTTTCGACATGGTGCAATTCTCCTGAAGGTAAAAAAACAGACGGGATCCGATGGCCGGACTTTGAGAAGCAGAAGGGGGTCACTTTCTGACACGCAGCAAGGGATTGGGTTCAGGCCATCCAAGGCTGTGCAGTTGAGGCGCCATGTGCTGAGAAGGGCAAATGTTCCACTCAGCCACCCAAGGTGAAATGGGCTTTGATTTCATATGTACGTGTTGCTTTTTTGAAAAAATCAGAAGTAAATGCCTACAAATTGAATGTAGCATTTGCATACAAAAATAGTATTTTTTTAATAATTTTTAATTCTAAATTAGAAGCAAAGCCCAACTAAGATGAATCCAGTGATGGTGGGCTGGGCGTGGTCGCGCAGGTTGAATGCAAGTGCGGCTGTGCCAAGGGCATCCAGGCGGCGAACAAAACCGCCGAGCGGGTCAGGCAGACCTTCCTCACCGTTCCGGGTTGTCGCTGGCAGCGCGGCAGCAACAAAAACTTGAACGGTTGACTGCGCCAGCAGTGACAAATCGACGGGGAGGTCGAAGATGAAAAGACAGGGATCGCACAAGCAGGTGCAACGCACATCACTGTGGTTGGCCGTTTGTGCCGCGACAGGCGCTGGGGCGCAAAGCAATGACTTGCCGGTGACGGTTTTGTCGACGGTTGAGGTGGTCAGCCAGCCAGTCGAGTTCCGTCAATTTGAAAGGGTTGAGATCACTGGATCGTCCATCATTCGCAAAGAGCAGACCCAAACCTTGCCCGTCCAGATTGTCACGCGTGCAGAGATTCAAAGAAGCGGCAAGCACTCGGTTGCAGATTACCTGCACACACTGCCGGTCATGTCCAATGGGATCTCGCCGGCAGCAGTAGGAGGCATAAGGTCCGGCTTCAGCGGCGGTGCTGTCCATGGCTTGCAAACCGGCACTTTGGTGCTGGTGAACGGGCGCAGATTGGCCAATTACGGAAGGCAAACCAGTTCAGGGACGGACAACGGGGGGGTTGACCTCAATGCCTTGCCGCTGTCGGCGATTGAGCGGGTGGAGATTTTGACCGATGGGGCTTCCAGTGTTTACGGGACGGACGCGCAAAGCGGGGTGATCAACATCATCACCCGCAGCGACCGACCAGGTTTTGAAATCACCGTGGACCAACGCATTCCGGATGGGCAAAAAGGACTGGGCAGCCG
>JACCDY011212975.1_pt1 | contig 17347 bp, 17 predicted proteins | sample 7446391 | NCBI WGS metagenome assembly JACCDY01 (sample SAMN15323451, study PRJNA562643) | freshwater metagenome | isolation source: river surface water | place: USA:Blue River Watershed | collected 2017-08-18
CAGTCGACTGGACCAAATCTCACACCTGGAGCTTTGAGCCGCTGGATGAAACCGTGTTCGGTGCGGTGCAGCTCGCTCGCCAGGTCGGACAGGCAGGTAGTACCTATCCGGCGGTATTCAACGCCGCAAACGAACAAGCTGTCGATGCCTTTCACGAGGGCAAGCTCAGCTTTTTAGGCATAGTGGATTTGGTCGAGCGAGTTGTCGAAAAGCACCAGGCACAAGCCGATCTCTCCCTTGAGTCAGTTCTTGAGGCGGAGCGTTGGGCGCGCGCAACTGCAGATTCGCTGATAGCCGGCGGCAACTGAGGGTTGATTAGGTAGCCTTAGCACGTGGATACCCTGCTCTATGTTCTCGGCATCGTGGCCGTGATGATCGGGCTTGCACTATCGATTGGTTTGCATGAGCTTGGTCACTTATGGCCCGCAAAGCTCTTCGGAGTCCGAGTCACCCGCTACATGATTGGCTTTGGGCCCACCATTTTTTCTAAGACCAAGGGCGAAACCGAATATGGCGTGAAGGCTATTCCGCTCGGTGGGTTTATCACGATGGTCGGGATGTATCCACCGGAGCAAAAGCCATATCGAGGACCATTCAAGAATTGGATTACCGAGGCCAGGGCCGAGATCAGAAAAGAACTGGTTGAGACCGACGAGGGTAGGCAGTTTCATCAGCTGAACCCTGGAAAAAAGATCATCATCATGCTCGGCGGGCCAGTGATGAATCTGCTGCTTGGAGTGTTGCTGCTGATAACCGCCATGGCTGGCATTGGACCGATGCAACCGAGCTTGGTTGTGAACCGGGTCTTTGACTGCGTCGAGGGCGAGACCTGCTCCGAGAGCGGGGTTTCGCCTGCTAAAACTGCCGGAATGCTTCCTCTAGACAAGGTTGTTTCGGTCAACGGCATAGAAGTTACTTCCTGGGAGCAAGCTGTTGAGCAGTTATCAGCGCGCCCCGAGCAACCGTCAGAGATTGTTGTCATGCGGGGCGAGCAGTTGCGGCCCCTATCGGTCACGCCGATCTTTACCGAGCGTCAGGTTTTTGATTCCCAGGGTCAGGCCATAAAGGATGAGAATGGCATTCCTGTTACTGAACTAAGGCCCATTATCGGAATTCAGCTGCAGTCAAAGAACACCCCACTGCCACTGAATGAGGCCTTCGGGTACGCGGGCCAAACCGTGGTCGGCACGATGGCCTTTATCTTGGACCTGCCGCAGCAGCTGTATTCGGTCACCGCAGCAACCCTCGGAATTCAAGAGCGGGATCAGGCCGGAGTGGTGTCGATTGTGGGAATCGGCCAGCTCGCGGGCGAAGTTAGTGCATCCGATGGGCTTGGCATTGAATCCAAGATCGCAACTTTGCTACTCCTGCTTGGTTCTCTAAACATTGCGCTATTCGCATTCAATTTGATTCCACTGCTTCCGCTCGATGGCGGGCATGTTTTGGCCGGAGTTTACGAATCTCTAAAGCGCGGAGTTTCCAGAGTGCTAGGCAGGAAAGAGCCAGTTCAGGTTGATACCGCAAGGGCTCTGCCCTTGGCCTACGCAGTCTGGGTGTTACTGATTGCAGTGGGCATGTTGGTCATAATCGCCGACCTGACCAACCCAATTTCGATTTGATTTGGAAGTAAGTTTTGCTGTTAGTAGTTGAAAGCTAATGGCTAGGGAAGGAAACAAGTGCCTGCAGTAAACCTCGGACTACCGAAGTCTCCGCCACCAGTATTGGCTCCTCGTCGCAAGACTAGGCAAATCATGGTGGGGAAGGTCCCTGTTGGTGGCGATGCCCCAATCAGCGTGCAGTCAATGTGCACCACTCCAACTACCGACATCAATGCGACTCTTCAGCAGATTGCTGAGCTCACCGCCTCCGGTTGCGACATCGTTCGAGTGGCAGTCCCATCCCAGGACGATGCCGACGTACTGCGAATCATCGCTAAGCGTTCGCAGATTCCGGTGATTGCTGACATTCACTTTCAGCCAAAGTATGTTTTCCAGGCCATCGATGCCGGTTGCGGTGCGGTTCGTGTAAATCCCGGCAACATTCGAAAGTTTGATGATCAGGTCGGCGCGATTGCTAAAGCTGCCAAGGATGCGGGCATCTCGATTCGCATTGGTGTCAACGCAGGATCACTTGACCCAAGACTTCTAGAGAAATACGGCAAGCCAACTGCTGAAGCACTGGTGGAGTCAGCGGTTTGGGAAGCATCGCTTTTTGAAGAGCACGATTTCCACGACTTCAAGATTTCTGTAAAGCACAATGACCCCGTGGTCATGGTGCGCGCCTATGAACTCCTGGCAGAACGCGGTGACTGGCCACTGCACCTGGGTGTGACCGAGGCGGGTCCAGCCTTCCAGGGAACCATCAAGTCCTCTGTTGCTTTCGGAGCGCTACTCTCCAAGGGAATCGGCGACACAATTCGTGTCTCGCTATCTGCACCTCCGGTTGAAGAAATCAAGGTCGGTTCTCAGATCTTGGAATCGCTAAACCTTCGCCCTCGCAAGCTAGAAATCGTTAGCTGCCCAAGCTGTGGCCGCGCCCAGGTTGATGTCTACACCCTTGCCAACCAAGTGACCGAGGGTCTTCAGCACCTCACGGTTCCTATCCGAGTAGCGGTAATGGGCTGTGTTGTGAATGGACCTGGGGAGGCTCGCGAGGCCGACCTCGGAGTGGCATCGGGCAACGGTAAGGGGCAGATTTTCGTGAAGGGCGAGATCATCAAGACCGTTCCAGAATCTGAAATTGTTGCCACCTTGATTGAAGAGGCGAATCGAATCGCTGCCGAAATGGATCCAGCAATCCTTGGAACCGCGCAGGTAACCGTCGGCGAATAGCCCTAACATTGTGCTCATGCCAATTCGCCTGAGCTCTTTGTTTTTGCGCACACTTCGTGAGGATCCATCCGACGCTGAAGTAGAAAGTCACCGTTTATTGGTGCGTGCCGGTTACATTCGCCGTGCCGCTCCTGGAGTATTTACTTGGCTTCCCCTTGGGCTCAGGGTCAAGGCAAACATTGAGCGCATCGTTCGCGAGGAGATGGAGCGCGCCGGAGCGCAGGAGGTCTTCTTCCCTGCACTTCTGCCGAAAGAACCATACGAGGCTACTGGTCGCTGGGGAGAGTACGGCGACAACATCTTTAGGCTTCAAGATCGCAAGAAGGCCGACTATCTACTCGCTCCAACTCACGAGGAAGTATTTACCCTGCTCGTGAAAGACATGTACTCCTCTTACAAGGACTTGCCGCTTTCTATCTACCAAATTCAAAACAAGTACCGCGATGAGGCCCGGCCTCGAGCTGGCCTGCTTCGCGGGCGCGAATTCGTCATGAAGGACGCCTACAGTTTCGATGTCTCCGATGAGGGGCTTGCAAAGAGCTATCAGGCACAGCGCGATGCCTATGAGCGAATTTTCCAAAGACTCGGTGTCGACTATGTGGTTGTGAAGGCTGATGCTGGAGCGATGGGTGGATCTAAATCCGAAGAGTTCTTGAGCCCATCTCCCATTGGCGAGGACACCTTCGTTCGCTCTGCAGGTGGGTTTGCCGCCAATGTTGAGGCGGTTAGCTTCGAGGTGGCCCCTGCTATCGATGGAACGAGTAATCCTGCAGCGCAGGTCTTTGATTCCCCGAACACACCAACTATTGCAACCTTGGTTGATTTCGCAAACCAGAATCACCCAGCTGCGAAGCCCTACACCGCTGCAGACACTCTGAAGAATGTGGTCTTGGCTCTGGTTGCCCCAGATGGTAAGCGTGAGTTGGTGATTGTTGGTCTGCCTGGAGACAGGGAAGTCGATCAGAAGCGTGCAGAGGCCTTCTTTGGCCCAAACGATGTTGAGCCCGCAACCGAAGCAGACTTCGCCAAGCACCCTCAGCTGGTAAAGGGCTACATTGGACCGACCTTGAATGGATCGCAGTTCCTGGGTAAGGAGTCTCCAGCCGGAATTCGATACCTGGTAGATCCAAGGGTTGCAAAGGGTTCGATGTGGATTACCGGTGCTAACCAGGACCAGAAGCACATTTTCAATCTCACCTACGGCCGTGACTTTGAGGCCGACGGCGTGGCCGACATAGCGGAGGTCAGGGCAGGTGATCCAGCGCCCGATGGCTCTGGACCACTAGAGCTTGCCCGCGGAATTGAAATTGGTCACGTCTTCCAGCTCGGTAGAAAGTATGCCGAAGCGCTGGACCTAAAGGTTCTGGATGAAAACGGCAAGCTTGTTACGGTCACCATGGGTTCCTATGGAATCGGAGTCACCCGATTGGTAGCGGTTCTCGCCGAGGCTAATCGCGATGAAGCAGGGCTAATCTGGCCTGAAGCCGTTTCCCCAGCCGATGTTCATATCATCGCTGCCGGCAAGGATGACGAGCCTTTCCAGGCGGCCGAGAAGCTCTTGGTTGAAGCTCAGTCCAAGGGGCTTGAAGTGCTGATTGACGACCGTCTGAAGGTAAGCCCTGGTGTCAAGTTTGCCGACGCTGAGCTCATCGGAGTTCCTTGGGTGATCATTTGTGGCCGCGGAGTTTCCGAAGGTTTGGTTGAACTCTGGAATCGTCGATCCGGTGAACGCTCTCAGGTAGGGCTAGAATCTGCGATTGAAGAGCTTTTAGCTCGTCGCGCATAATCGAAAAAGGCAGGCCGACCAGATGGATATTGATCTCTCAGTACTGCGATTACTCGAGCGCGAAAAAGAAATCCCATTTGATGAATTGGTAGTCATCATCGAGGCCGCCATTTTGGCCGCTTACCTCAAGAGTGATGCCACTGCCGATAAGACGGCTAGGGCTGAATTAGACCGCAAAACCGGTCATGTAACCATTCACAAGCCAGTGTTCAATGAAGAGGGCGAGAAGGTCTCGGAAGAGGACATCACTCCAGATGGCTTTGGTCGAGTAGCCGCATATGCTGCCAAGCAGGTAATTGCTCAGCGCATGCGAGAGATTTCCGACGAAGGTCTGCTTGGTGAATTCAAGGGCAAAGAAGGTGACATCGTTGCTGGTGTGATTCAGCAGGGCACTCGCAGCCACATGGTCTATGTGAACCTGGGGTCCATCGAGGCGATCATGCCCCCTGAGGAGCAGGTCCCAGGTGAGGATTACTCCCACGGAAGCCGCATTCGCGTTTATGTGACGAGTGTGCAAAAGGGCCCGCGTGGTCCACAGATCACGGTGTCTCGAACCCACCCTGGTTTGATTCGAAAGCTTTTTGCTCTCGAAGTCCCCGAGGTCGCGAACGGACTCGTTGAGATTGCCTCGGTAGCTCGAGAGGCAGGTCACCGCACCAAGATTGCAGTCATCGCCAAGCAGCCCGGCATCAACGCAAAGGGTGCCTGCATTGGTGAACTTGGTCAACGTGTGCGGGCAGTTTCTGCCGAGCTCAACGAAGAGAAGATCGATGTTGTCGATTATTCCGATGACATTGCCAAGTTTGTCGCCCACGCTCTTTCACCGGCTCGGGTTTCAAGTGCGAAGCTGGTTGACGCTCAGTTGCGGGCTGTGAGGGTCACCGTGCCGGAGTTCCAGCTCTCGCTAGCCATTGGCAAAGAGGGGCAAAACGCTCGACTTGCCGCAAAGCTCACCGGAGCGAAAATCGATATCCAGCCAGATACTGGAGCCTAGCTCTAGCCCAAAGCGGTTAGGTGGCCCTAGAATGGACCCAGTAAGAACCTGTGTTGGCTGTCGCCAGCGCGATCTCTCAAAAAACCTAAATCGGGTTGTCAGAATCGGTAGTGATTTCATCATTAGTGATTCTTCCTCCGGACGAGGTGCTTGGGTTCACCCAAGCTGCATAGTCAAGGCGATTGAGAGAAAAGGTTTCCAAAGAGTTTTGGGTGAGGCCAACCTGGCCAAGCTTCAGGACCAGCCCGAGAAACAGGCAGAGAAAAATGCTGGCAATCAAATGAGTACCTCTAAATGAGATTCGCTCAGCACTAAAGCCGGCCATGTTCGGGTAGGCCCGGACAGGAGAAAAAGTGGCGCTTCCACGCGTATACGACATAGCCAAAGAGCTTGGTATTGATACCAAGATCGCGTTGGCAAAACTTGAGGAGCTTGGCGAGTACGTCAAGGGTGGCTCCTCCACAATCGCACCTCCGGTTGCCGCCAAGCTTCGCGCTGCGTTTCCAAAGGTAGATAAGCCAAAAGCCGCTCCGAAGCAGGAGAGCAAGCCCGAGGCAGCCAAGCCAGCTGCCGAGGCACCAGTGGCAGCTGAAAAGCCAGTCGCCCCTGCTCCAGCAGCGCCAGCTGCACCGGCAGCACCAGCTGCGCCTGCGACCCCAGCAGCTACTCCACTTCAGGGGATTCCACGCCCTGGTAACAATCCATTCTCCTCAAACCAGGGCATGGGAATTCCGCGTCCCATGGCAAGACCTGGAAACAATCCGTTTTCCTCAAACCAGGGCATGGGTAGACCACGTCCAGGTGGACCTCGCCCGCAGGGTACTGGTGCTCCACGTCCGGGAGGACCACGCCCACAGGGCACCGGTGCCCCTCGTCCGGGAGGACCACGCCCAGCCGGCGGCCCAGGTTTTGGTGCTCCACGCCCAGGCGGTTTCGGTGCGCCTTCGGCTGCTCCAGCAGGTCGTCCAGGCCCAGGTGGTCGCGGCGGCCGCGGTGCTGGCACAGCAGGAGCATTCGGTAAGGGCGGTTCTAAGAACAAAGCTCGCAAGTCAAAGCGCACCAAGAGAGAAGAATTCGAACAAAGACAGGCTCCGAGCCTTGGTGGTGCCGTTGTTCCAAGAGGTGACGGCAACACTGTTGTGCGCCTTCGCCGCGGTGCTTCCATCCAGGACTTTGCAGACAAGATTGGCGCTAATGCAGGCCAGCTAATTACCGTTCTGTTTCACCTCGGACAGATGGCAACCGCAACCGCATCCTTGGATGAGGACACCTTCGCAATTTTGGGTGAAGAGCTTGGCTACAAGGTAGAGGTTGTTTCTCCAGAGGATGAAGAGCGTGAGCTATTCGAGGGCTTCGGTCTAGATATCTCCGTCGACATCGAGGACGAGGACGAGGACCTGCTGCAGCCAAGACCACCGGTTGTAACTGTCATGGGTCACGTTGACCACGGTAAGACCAAGCTGTTGGACTCGATCCGAAACGCCAACGTGGTAGCTGGCGAAGCTGGCGGAATTACTCAGCACATCGGTGCGTATCAGGTTCACACCACGCACGATGGCAAGGATCGCGCTATCACCTTCATCGATACCCCGGGTCACGAAGCGTTTACCGCCATGCGTGCCCGTGGTACTCAGGTGACCGACATCGCAATCTTGGTTGTCGCCGCCGATGACGGAGTTATGCCGCAGACCATTGAGGCTCTAAACCACGCTCAAGCTGCACAGGTACCAATCGTTGTTGCCGTGAACAAGGTTGACAAAGAGGGTGCCAACCCAGCGAAGATTCGTCAGCAGCTGACCGAGTTCGGTTTGGTTGCCGAAGAATACGGTGGCGATGTGATGTTCGTTGACGTATCAGCGCTTCGTGGTCAGGGAATTGAGAATCTGCTTGACGCTGTGTTGTTGACGGCAGATGCTGCTCTAGATCTTCGTGCCAACCCAGACAAGGCCGCTCGCGGTGTTGCAATTGAAGCCAACCTTGACCGAGGTCGCGGTTCGGTAGCTACCGTATTGATTCAGTCTGGAACCTTGAACGTTGGCGATGCAATCGTCGCCGGTTCATCTCATGGTCGTGTTCGTGCGATGTTTGACGAGAACGGTAACGCTGTTGCCGCTGCAACGCCGTCAAGACCGGTTCAGGTCCTGGGTCTACAGTCAGTGCCTCGTGCCGGCGACACCTTTGTGGTTGCTGATGATGAGCGCCAGGCTCGCCAAATCGCTGAAAAGCGCGAGGCTGCTGACCGCAACGCGCTGCTGGCCAAGACTCGTAAGAAGATGTCACTTGAGGACTTCACCAAGGCTCTCGAAGAGGGCAAGGTTGAGTCGCTCAACCTCATCATCAAGGGTGACGTTTCTGGTGCTGTTGAGGCACTTGAAGACTCACTTCTCAAGATTGAGGTCGATGATTCGGTTCAGCTACGCATCATCCACCGTGGTGTTGGTGCCATTACCGAGTCTGACGTCAATCTGGCAACCGTCGACTCCGCTGTCATCATCGGATTCAACGTTCGCCCGGACAACAAGGCCCGTGAGCGTGCTGAGCGCGAGGGCGTAGACGTGCGCTACTACAGCGTCATCTACGCAGCTCTCGAGGACATCGAGAACTCGCTCAAGGGCATGCTCAAGCCAGAGTACGAAGAAAAACAGATGGGTACCGCAGAGGTTCGAGAGATCTTCAAGTCCTCCAAGTTCGGCACCATTGCAGGTTCCTACGTACGCTCCGGTCTAATCCGACGCAATGCACTCGCTCGAGTTCTCAGAAACGGCGAGGTTATCAAGGAGGGCCTAAAGGTTGACTCCTTGAAGCGTTTCAAGGATGACGCAACCGAGGTAAAGACCGACTACGAGTGTGGTATCGGGCTGGGTGACTTCAACGATATCTTGGTTGATGACGTCATCGAGACCTATGAGATGGTCGAGAAGCCGAGGGTCTAATGGTTGATCATGCACGTGCCAGACGCCTGGGGGAGAGAATCAAGGTTCTCGCCGCCGAGGCGCTGGAGCGCGCGGTGAAAGATCCGGATTTGGGTTTTGTAACCTTCACCGATGTTCGAGTCAGTCCCGACCTAACCCATGCTCGTATCTACTACACCGTCCTGGGGTCTGAGGAAGACAAGCAACTAAGCATGGAGGCGCTGGAGCGCAATCGTGGTCGCCTACGGGGCGAAATTGGTCGCCAGCTTGGGGTTCGTGTAACTCCAACTATCGAGCTATTGCTAGATGAGATTCCGGCATCTGCTGGAGCCTTGGCTGAATTGCTTGCCGAAGCTAAGCGACGCGATGAAGAGGTTGAGCGCCTTGCCAAGGGTGCCAAGCCTGCCGGCGATGCAGATCCATATTTGAAGCCAAAGACTCAGGAAGACTGAGTTGCCAGCCGGCCTAGTCCTGATCGATAAACCTCAAGGCTTTACCTCGCATGATGTGGTGGCGAAGCTGAGAAAAAAGTTGGGAACCAAAAAGATTGGCCATGCCGGCACCCTAGACCCCATGGCAACAGGATTGCTCCTGATGGGAGTGGATGCAGGCACGAAATTACTGACCTTTTTGGTTGGAGCTGACAAAACATATGAGGCCAGAATTCGCCTCGGACAAGCGACCGTAACCGATGACGCCGAGGGTGAGGTGCTCAGTGAAACTAGCGCCTTGCATCTGAATCGGGCACTCATCGAAGCCGAACTCTCAAAACTTAGGGGCAAGATTTCTCAAACCCCTTCCGCTGTAAGTGCCATCAAAGTGGATGGCAAGCGAGCCTATGATCTGGTTCGCGAGGGAAAGGTAGTCGAGCTCAAATCTCGCGAGGTTCAGGTTGATCGCTTCGAACTAACCTCTGAGGTTGAAATTGTCGATCAGTATCTAGAGTTTGATGTTGTAGTGGACTGCAGTTCCGGCACTTACATCCGAGCCCTCGCTAGAGACCTTGGTTCAGCCCTCGGGGTTGGGGGCCATCTTCGCGCGCTGCGGCGCACTCGGGTTGGAAGCTACGAGGTTTCTGCCGCATCCAGTCTCGATCAAGAGCCAGTGGTTTTGGATCTAACTGAAGCCGCGAGCAAGATCTTTCCGCTTATAGAGCTCACTCAATCACAGGCGGTAGACCTCGTGCACGGCAAGCGACTAAAGCTCCAGGCCAAAGGTGAATTGTGTGCAATCTACGGAGGCAAGCTGATCGGGATTTTGGAACCCGCCGGTGGTAGTTACAAATCATTGGTTGTTTTTCCGGAGGCCCTAAATGGTTGAGTGGCTTTACCAAAACCAGCTCTGGTTCGCACTTGGGTCGGGTTTGCTGCTTATTTTGATGGGGCTTATCGGGAGAGTGCCGAGTGGGTTCTCGATCGGGCTGGCCGTTTCAGTCGAAGCGCTGTTGGCGGTGCAGCTCGCGGTTTCGCTGGGAATGGTAATCGCAGGTGCAAGGGCTCAAGTCGACACCTGGGAGTATTTCGGCTACCTCCTGGTTGCTCTCCTAATTCCGGTGATAGGCATCATCTGGTCTTTAGTTGAAAAGACAAAGTGGTCAACAGTCGTGCTCGGTGCGGTCTGTCTCACAATTGCTGTCATGCTGGTTCGAATGTGGCAAATCTGGAGCGGTGAGATCGTCAACCTAAGTTGATAAGTTCACCTGCCGTTTACTTTTCAAACAGTAAAGCTTCACCTTCGCTCACCAACATTTCTAACTATGACTGTTCCTGCGCAGCGAAAACTGTTGGCGAAGCCCTCGCGCACTGCCGACAAAGTCTTCTTCGCAGTTGCTAAAGCAGCGGGTTACTCGTCATTTGTAATCATCGGGTTGATTTTGTTCTTCCTCTCACTCAGAGCATGGCCAAGCTTTGAGCGTCAAAACATTCTGGAATTTGCCTTCGGCACTGGCTGGGACAACACGGTCACCCCTGCGGTGTTCAACATCGGCCCGATGCTCTGGGGTTCGCTCCTAATCGCTGCGATAGGTGTGATCATTGCGGTGCCCATGGCAATCTCAATTGCCTACTTCATTGAGTTCTTAGCCCCTCGGCCTATTGCAAAAACCGCGACCGTTATCGTGGATCTTCTGGCCGCTATTCCTTCGGTGGTGCTGGGTCTGTGGGGTCTTGGCGTCTTCACCCCGATCGGCGCTCACTGGGCCCAGATGCTCGGGGAGACATTTGGTGGATTTATCCCTTTCCTTGGAAATGAGACCGGCACATATCTGAGGTCACCCTTCATTGCCTCCATTGTGGTTGCCGTAATGATCGTGCCACTGATCTCATCGGTGACTCGCGAAATCTTCTCTCAGGTAGATAAGGAAATCATCAAGGGTGCTTTAGCACTTGGGGGCACTAGGGAATCTGTGCTTCGCCAAGTCATCTTGCCAACTTCGGCAGGCGGAATTCTCGGTGGTGTGCTGCTTGCTCTAGGCCGAGCCATGGGAGAGACAGTCGCCATCTTCTTCGTGCTAAACCTGGTGTTCGACGAGTACAACTGGTTCAACCTGCTAGAGCCACAGGGTGGTGCCATTGCCTCGTTGATTTTGGCTCGATTTGGAGAGGCAACTCCTGAAGAAGTCGAGGCCCTACTGGCAGCCGGAGTGGTGTTGTTTGTTATCACTCTGATCATCAATGCACTGGCTTCTTACATCGTTCAGAAGGCCCAGCCTTGGAGGCGTGATTGAGTAACGTAGCTGCGCAACCTCGCCCTAAAAATGCCCAGCCCTGGAGCAATCTCGGCCCCAAGGTTAGACTCTCTTCAGCGCTGACCATCGCTATTCCAGCGAGCATTTTTGGGCTGATCCTGCTTTTCACAGGCGTGGATTTCATGGCCGGGCTATTCACAATTTTCTTACCGCTTCAATTGGCATTCGGAGCTGCCGCTGGCTACTACTCATTTGGTAAGCGTGGAGTGACGGACGGCCTGTTGCTGGTCGTTACCTTCTTCTTGTCTCTTTTTGTGTTTGTGCTCTTGGCATCGGTGCTGTGGTCAGTAATCGAATCTGGCTTTCAAGCGCTCAGTCCGCACTTTATTTACCAAAACAACGTTTATGTGTCCGGCAAGACCGGTCTTGAAATTGGTGGTGTGGGTCACGCCATCCTTGGAACCATAATCACCGTCGGTCTCTCTACTTTGGTTACCGTGCCTCTGGGTATAGCTACAGCTGTTTACCTGACCGAAACTCGTGACTTTGGTCGGGGCACGGTGCGAACCCTGCTTCAGGCAATGTCTGCGCTACCTTCGGTGGTGTCAGGTCTGTTTATTTACTCGATGCTGATTCTCTCTGGCTTTAGCGGTTACTCGGGCCTAATGGGATCGCTCGCACTAATTCCGCTTATGTTGCCAACGGTTGCGCGTGTCGCTGAAGAGTCGCTACGGCTGGTTCCGAAGGATCTTCGAAATGGAGCCCTGGCCCTCGGAGCGCCTTCCTACCGAGCATTTTTCATGGTTACGCTCCCAGCCGCTCAGTCGGGCATTGTCACTGCAGTGTTGTTGGGTATTGCGCGAGTTATCGGTGAGACTGCTCCGATTCTGCTGACCATGACTTTGGCAAACGGAACCAACATCAACCCGCTTGAGGGTGGAATGGCAACCCTGCCTGGCTACATCTTCAACTACATCCTGCTCGGCGACCCAACTTCTATTGCCCGAGCCTGGGGAGCAGCCCTTGTACTACTGATTTTCGTCGGAATTCTCTTCGCGGCGGCTCGCGTTGCGAGTTCCCCCAAGAAGGCAAAGAAAAGGAGCGCCAAGTAATGGCTAACTTTCATCTAGAAGCCAAGGATGTGAACGTCTGGTTCGGCGCTCGCCATGTGTTGAGCAATGTGAACTTGCAGTTCCCGGAGAACGAGGTTACCGCTTTGATCGGCCCATCCGGTTGCGGCAAATCAACCTTCATCCGAACCCTGAACCGCATGCACGAGCTAATCCCTGGGGCCGGTTTCGCTGGCGAGGTGCTGCTCGATGGCCAAGACATTTACGGTCAAGCCGTCGACCCGGTAGATGTTCGAATCAAAATCGGCATGGTTTTCCAAAAGCCGAACCCATTTCCAACCATGTCAATCAAAGAGAACGTGATCTCTGGTCTCAAGCTCTCCGGGATTTCCCGTTCTGACGCAGGCGACCTTGTAGAGCAGTCGCTGGTGCGGGCTTCGATGTGGAACGAAGTAAAGGATCGTTTGAACGACCCTGCCGTTTCACTCTCTGGTGGCCAGCAGCAGCGCCTTTGCATTGCAAGGTCTCTGGCTATGAACCCTGACGTGCTGTTGATGGATGAGCCTTGTTCTGCGCTAGACCCTGGATCGACTCGACGAATCGAAGAGACCATTCTTGAGCTCAAGGAGTCGATGACTATCGTCATCGTTACCCACAACATGCAGCAGGCGCAGCGAATCTCAGACAGCACCGCATTTTTCTTGGCCGAAGACAATACGCCAGGCCATGTTGTCGAGTTTGGCAAGACCGAGCAGATTTTCTATGGCCCCATCGATCCACGCACCAATGAGTACGTAAATGGTCGCTTTGGTTAGAAACCAACTGTTCACCTGACGTTAGCAATCCGGTGAGGATTTGTTAGCTCGGTGAAGTGAGACTGCTAGCGCATTCCGAAAACGAGGAGATTAAATGCGAAACAAGTTGTTTGGGGCACTGGCAATCGCCGCCCTGGCCACCACAGCATTTGCTGGCCCAGCTCACGCTGGAGAGACTGTCACCGCTGGTGGCGCTTCCTATACCTTTGCCCTTCAGCAGGTATGTACTCAGGCTTACACCGAGCACAAGGTAACCTACGCTTCGGTTGGATCCGGTACTGGTAAGACCAACTTCCGCAACGGAACCTACGACTTCGGCGGATCTGACTCCCTTTACTCAGCAACTGAGGTAAAGCCAAAGAACTTCGTTTACATTCCACTGCTAGGTGGCCCAGTGACCCTGGCTTACAACCTTCCAGGCGTTACCCGCTTGAACCTAACCCCAAAGATTATTGCCGACATCTATGAGGGTCGCATCACCAAGTGGAACGACAAGGCTCTTGTTGCCATCAACAAGACCGCCAAGCTTCCGAACACCGCGATCGTTCCAGTCTTCCGCTCCGAGGGCTCTGGAACCACATTCAACTTCACCAACTGGCTGAAGCAGAAGAAGGTTGGATCCTTCAAGGCAACCGACGCTTTCGCTTCCTCCACCACCGTTGTGAAGGGTGCTATCGGCTCCCGCGGTAACTCGGGTGTTGCAACCTCAATCACCTCAACCGTTGGTGCGATTGGTTACGTTGACATCGCGGATGCCGACAAGAACAAGCTGACCTACGCTCACGTTCAGAATGCGGCAAAGCAGTTCATCAAGCCAACCGTTGCAAACTCCAAGCTCTTCATCGAGAAGCAGTTACTGAAGGCAACCGGTGAGGTTGTGTTCGACTACAACAAGGTGGTTCGCGGTGCATACGACCTATCGCTGGTTAGCTACGGTCTAGCCCCAACTTCCAACGGCACCGCCAAGGCTGGCGCCGTGAAGGAGTACCTGACCTACTTCGTCAACGAGTGTGCCCCAAAGAATGCTGCCAAGGAGGGCTACGTAGCCCTATCAGGCTCCATCCTCAAGAAGGCTAACGAACTGATTCGTCGAATCAAGTAGTAGTAAATAAAGATGGCGAAGCCGGGGTATCCACTGGATACCCCGGCTTATGCCGTGAAAGGGAAACAAGTGATCCGCAGAGCTATCGCGGCAGCCTCAGTAGCAACAACAGCATTGCTCGTGCTTGCAGGCTGCAACCCACCAATGCCAGAGTCTTTGAAGGTGGAGCTCGCGGAGCGCACAGTTCAGTGCGGTGAGAGCTTTGTCGATCTAGCCGTATTCCCAGAGATGGCAGATGTGGCTGAGTTTTGGAATGGCTCGATGGATACCGCATGTGCCGGGGCAATGGGAGTCAATCTTGTAGACGGCGAGCTTAGCTCGAATGGCCTGCAGATTTCCCAAGGTGCCCTCACGTGCGAGGCATATGCCAGCGTCCCGGTGGCTGTCGATGCTGCGGTGGTCTCCTTTTACTTTGAAGAAATCTATGAGTTGAACCTCTCTTCTGAGGCTGTGGCGGGAATCTTCTCGGGTGCCGTTACCAACTGGAGTGACCCACTAATCGCAGACCTAAATCCAAACGTTGAGCTACCCGACCTCGCCATCAACGTGATCCCAGAAGCGCCAGCTGGAGCAATCTCGGCGATGGAATTCTGGGTTGGTAGCTTGCTGGGCGAGGAAGTTGAATTCTCGCTCCTGACTCCGTCAGAGACCTCAGAAGTCGATGCCCTCTACGCACTTGCAGAAGGCGACATCAAATTAACTAGCTTCGCTGCTTTGCAGGTTTCAGGCATGGGTTATGCCAACTTCGTTAAGGATGCCTCTGATCTAGAGACGCTTTTGCTTCCGGATACACTGACAATTCAAACTGCCGTAGGCCAAACCGTGGTTTCGGGTGAGGCTCCAAACTTGAGTTTTAGTTACGACCCTTCAATCGAAGCGTTGCCACTGCCCGGACAATTTGAGGCGCTGTTGCCATGGGGTGCGATCTACCCCGTGACCCTCGGTCTCTGTGGTGACGATGATCTGCAGACTCGTTACGTAGCCCGCTACATGCTTCGCCTGGATGCCCAGGGTTCAATCTCCACCGGTGTCTTCTCTCCGCTGAAGGAAGAGGTTCGCGTCGCAGCTATAGCGGTAGTCGATGAAGGACTTCCCGAGGTCGAGATCCCAGCGGATCTGGATTTGGAGCAGTAACACTAAGCTTTCCTGCGTGGCAAACCAGCTTGGAGTAGGCAGACTGCTAATTGCGGTCTATGGGGTTTTTGCCCTATCTGCCTCGGCTCGAGCGCTCTATCAACTCTTGACTGAGTTTTCGCAAGCACCTGTCGCCTACCTACTCTCAACGGTGTCTGCCCTGGTATATGTTTTCGCTACGTTTGCGTTGGCAAAGGATTCCTGGCGAAGGTTCGCACCCGTTGCAGTTTGGTTCGAACTCGTCGGCGTGCTGGTGGTTGGAGCGCTTAGCTTTTTGGCACCTGAGTTGTTTGCGCACCCTTCGGTATGGTCGGGTTTTGGTGCGGGTTATGGGTATGTGCCCCTGGTTTTACCGATTCTGGGATTGATTTGGCTGCGGAGAAATAGTGCTAGAGATTAATTCCGCAGCTGATCTGTCAAGTGACTTCCCTGGCCTTGCCGTTGCCATAGGAAAGTTTGATGGTCTCCACCTGGGTCATCGGCAGCTTATTCACGAGTTAGTTGACTACGCGCAGGAAGCCAACCTTGCCCCCTGTGTTATTAGTTTTGACCGTCATCCAAACCAAACCTTGCGCCCTGGGCAGGTGCCCGCCGAGCTCCTTTCGAATGAGCGTAAGTTGCAGATTTTGGAGACCTTGGGCGTTGAGGTTTTCATTAACCTCACCTTCGATCAGCACCTGGCGGAGATGCAGCCCGCTGAATTTGTAAAAGAGCACTTAGGTTCTAGGGTCCAGATGGTTTTTGTAGGTGCGGGATTTCGGTTCGGCGCCGGTGGCAAGGGTGACCTTCAGACACTTCGCGAACTGGGGGAGAGTTTTGGCTTCAGGGTAAGAGAAGTTCCACCGGTAACCATTGGCGATGATGTGGTTTCCAGCACCTTGGTTAGAAATCTGTTAGCTGCTGGCAAGGTCGCTGCTGCAAGCATGCTTCTTGGAAGAGATCACGAGATTGTTGGCGAGATCGAACATGGACGCAAACTTGGTCGAACCATAGGTTTCCCCACCGCCAATTTTTCTCGCTCCTCGGTTGGCATGCTGCCCCAGGATGGGGTCTATGCCGGTTGGCTAATTGCCGATGGGGAGCGTTATCCAGCGGCTCATTCGGTTGGCACAAATGACTCCGTGGCAGAAGTTCCAAGGCTTATCGAATCGCACGTAATTGGCAGAGATGACCTCGACCTCTATGGCAAAACCTGCACCGCCATCATCCATGCCCAGGTTCGACCCTGGGCCAAGTTTGAATCCATGGATGCATTAGTTCAGCAAATCTCTAAGGATGTGTTGGCAGCGAGTGAGATTTTGGAGAGTATTGAGTCATGAGCTTTGTAGATGCGGTAGTCAGCGGCTTCAAGAACGCATTCAATTTCAAAGGCGCAGCGCGAAGGTCTGAGTTTTGGTATTGGGTACTCTTCACACTGCTGTTATCGCTGGTGTTGTCGACAATCGAGTCTGTGATTTGGCCGCCGGTCCCAATCCAGGGTGATTGGATGGCAGATCTGGATGCATTCACTTCGGCCCCGACTCCGCTAACCACGATCGCATCACTTTTGCTATTCATTCCAAACCTTGCAGTCACCGCACGTAGATTCCACGACGCTGGATTCTCTGCGAAGTGGTTGTTGTTGCAGCTGATTCCGCTTGGCTACGGCATTTTTGCCGGCATTGGAGTGTTTGTGGTACTTGCCAGTGGCACAGAGCCTGACTTCAGTTATGAACAAATCGTTGCCGTGATTTTCTTGGTGCTGCCGCTTCTTGCCCTTGCCCTTGCCATCACTGTCATTTTCTTGGTCTTCGCGCTAAAGCCAAGCAGATCTTTCTACGACGGAAACAAATACGTCGAGCCGGTTCCGCTTAGTGCTGGCGACGAAGGAACCACCGCCTAGCCAAAACAGAGATTTATCTCTAGACTTCTCAGGTTGCCGTGAAACGGCCGCGGATAAAGAGAGCAGAAACACAAGGTTTCCTGCGCCGCGCAGCGGATTGAAAGGATCAGCAAATGGCATTGGACCCAAAGGTCA
>JACCDY010776089.1_pt1 | contig 17327 bp, 26 predicted proteins | sample 7446391 | NCBI WGS metagenome assembly JACCDY01 (sample SAMN15323451, study PRJNA562643) | freshwater metagenome | isolation source: river surface water | place: USA:Blue River Watershed | collected 2017-08-18
AATATCAGACATATTTTGATTAAATCTCTTTGGTATAGTCTCTGCTGGTAAGCAATCTGAAATGCATTCGATTAGTAATCCACGATATTTATTGAAATCCATTTTTGTTCTATATACAGTGTATATATACTATATCTCTTATATATACACTGTATATTATTCGAATATATTCAATTTTTTTCAATATAATTTAAGAAGTGTAAAAAATTGATTGTATTGTGCTCTCAGTAAATATAATCCCCTTCACTAAAGTATTCTTGGTCTTAAGAATGCCCCAGAATAACAAGGATATTACTCGCACCGCCCTCAGAAAGCAGTCCAAAAATAATAACCGTATTGATGCTGCACTTCGTGGACAACTTGATGGATGTACATATGGTGTTGTTATCAAATCACTAGGTAATCGTCAATTCCGTATTGTTGATACAAAGCGCATTGAAAGTCTCGCACTCATTGCACATAAAATGACCTGGGTTAATGTAGGTGATATTGTACTACTTAATGTACGTGATTATGAAACACGCGCAGCAACGGATCGCAATGTATATGATGTTTTGGCAATCTTCACTAAAAAGGATGCAACACGTCTTGTCAAAGACGGTAAAATGCCTGAATGGATGTTGAAGTATGGACCAAGTGGATGCGATGATAAAATCCCAGCTGCAGATGCGAGCGATGATGATGAGATCTTCGATCATGGAGCAGATGATGCAACCAATTCTGATGAAGAAGAGGATGATGATGACGCCGCCGCAAACAAAGTTGATAAACGCAATAAAGTATCTAAACGCGGTGTACAACTCCCTACAGTCAGCGATGATTTCAATATTGATGATATCTAAGCGTCATGAATAATATCAAATATAATATTAAATACTATATGACATATCAGCATCAACCACAACAACTCTATTCAAACATGCCCATATTTTTAATGAATAGGCGCTCACCAGCAATATATATTGCAATTATTGTATTAATTGCAGCATATAATATAGAAACCGCAGCGGGTCATGAAAAAGTCAACAATGAATTATTAATAGAAACCATACATGCCTTTACAGATATCCCCCTGAAAGCGAGACAACGCGCAATACAATTTGTTCAGCATCTTCCAATTACCATTGAAGGTGCAGATCATCTCTTAGACTATGCCAGGGGGCTTAAAGACCCACTCATTACCTCCTAAAATGATATACAACACGCGCCAACAGTAATGCAGCAGCCAATGCAATCACATGATTCGTTATAAACCCCATTACATGCCCATCTCGGAATACATCTGACCATATAGCTAATCCAGCAAAAATTATTGTTAAATCAAGATCTCCAATACATTTATCTTTAGTCTCATTCTATACTATTATGCCATGGATTTTTATTTGGTCGCTTCGCCGCCATTCAACTGAATAAGAATCGCAGTCTTCTCCTCAACATCACGATCAATATTTGCCAGCGTCTTCTCCATATCTGTATACTTCGGTGCATTCGCCGCAATATACTCACGCGTCTTCTTAATGAATTCAATCTTATCATGCAGCGCCTGTGACACCTCCTTCACATTCATTGCATCCTGCTTCACGGTGTCTGCAAGCATACGAAATTTCTCCGCATATTTCTTCTTGTTCTGTGATGACCCAGTAGATTTATGATATGTTTTGTCCAGAGCATTCACAATATATTCATTAAATCTATGAAAGTGACGCGAGTTATCATACATTATATGCAACTCCTCCATTGTATTATGATCTTCACTATCATATCCACTCATATCATCTTGTAGATTCGCGGACATTTCCTGGAAGACAGGATAGAGTGGCCCACGCTTTCTTAATACAGTTGGCTTCTGTGACTTTCCAAACAATGCCTCCATAATCCATACACCAAAGACGATAATACCTGCAATCCATCTCTGGACTATATTATCTCCAATATCAATCGTGAAACCACGTGATCTATATTTATTAATACGTGCATGTAGGAATCGATTATTCGCCTTATAGAGTGGAATATAATCCCCCTGAAGCACACCGCGCATTCCATGAATATGTGCAGGATGCGTCGCATAAATATTATATCCATCATACCATACTTGACACATTGTGAGATCGAAATTACGCACAACATCCATTACATTCCGTGCATTACGTACAGATACAATATCAATGTTCTTCCCAGGAACAGTCAATACTTCACGAATCCTGTTACGAACCAAGAAGGAATTACAATAGAGATTCGACTTACGCACTTCAAAACCTGAACCAGCCGCTGCTGGTGAAAGAACTGCTGCAAGAGCCTTCTTCATTGTAGGAACATGACGAACATTCACATAGATATCTACATCCGATTTCTGTGTTGTATCAATGTCCCATGGAATATTATTGTAACAAGCACGTAGCACTGAACCACCTGCCAGAATCCCTCCAACTGTTTGCAACACAGTCCTGAATTCTGCGAAATCAAATCGCGGTACATGCGCCTCAATTGAACGATTCAGCGCTGATTCAAGACGCTCCTCAAAACGCTGTCGAACTGTGTCAGGCAACTTATATACAGATGGACCATTATCGCCCTCTACAGTGACGCGCTTGCAATCTGCTACAGTCCAGGATGCCATTTTGATACACGTGCTTAATATACCACAACTACTATACATTCCCTTCATAATCCCTCGAATTTCAAATTTTCTTCGTCCATAACAAAACAGGAATCCTCAATATAATGGAACCCTTTCTTATAGTTCTAACAATATTATTTTCTGTATTTGGATGGTTCAGTGCAACCCGAGGTGAAAAAACACAGACCGTGCGCCTCTTCGATATTCTATTATATGGACCCTATCTAATCTTCCTTGCATTTCAACCAGCATCATATATCCTATCTATTGCCGAAAAAATATTCATTTTATTCTTGGGAAGCACCACAGTCACATATAATCTACGCAATTATTTGCATCAATAATATTCTATTTTATATGGGTTTTCTTGCATATTTTTAATGTATAATGTATTGTATAGCGTGTAAAATAATAAAATTATATATCCTATATATCTAATTTTATTAGTTGGACCAAATATAATCATACTATATGCGCATAACATAAAATTCATAGTTAATAGGTTCATTTTTACGGAGCTAATATTTATAATCTCCTCATCACCAAATCAAATTTTCCAGAAATCGGCTACATCAATGTATTTAATACCCATACGCGCCGCAGCTGTTTTATCTGTTGTCATATCTCCCACCATAACAGACTGTGCAGGATCTATACCCCACTGCATACATGCCTGTACAAACATACCTGACTGCGGCTTTCGACAGTAACAGGATACAGGTGCTGAGCGATGAGGACAGTATAGAATAGGGAAATCCATTTCTAGTAATGCACAGGTCGCCTGGAAACAGGCCTCTACATCCTTTAAGAACACAGTTCCTTTCGCTATTCCTGATTGATTTGATACTCCTATAATCTTGTAGCCATCCGCAATCCAGCCATTCAACTGCCGACGCATCGCCACTGCATCATGAAGAAGGCTGACTTCCTTTGGACATGTAGGATATTTATTGGGCAAATGCTCCGTTGCACGAACAGTTCCATCTATATCAAGGAAGAGCGCCTTACCTGTTCCACTCCATCGCGGTGCCCCTACACGCTTCACCACAATTTCATCGAAACCTTCATGGAACTCTGGCTCCTCCAATATCTTACGGAATTTGAACAAAGCCATTGGTGGAAATATATGAGCTGCATCACGGGCTTCCTGCGAAATATCTGGTGTTGCTACACCATCCATACATATCTTTCCACAACAATCCCACATACGTTGTAATACACGGATTTGACAATGTTCCATCGTTGTATCCATATATACTGCATTCACGGTAGCTCCATATTCGCGTGCCAATGCAATGTATGGAGCACGAACGGCACGCGTAGCATTTGTATTATCTACAATCACGGATTGCCTCGTTTTCATGGCATCTTTTACAGCCTTCATACATTGTGCCACTGTTCCTCCTATAACATCTCGTGATATTATAACAGCATCTGGATACCTCTTCAAAAGATGCTTCTTAGTATAAGAGGATTTCGTGGAACCCTGCATACCCACTAATAGAATCATGTACTGTGTCGCCATTTTGTATATGCGCTTTATACAACACTATTATACTATTCAATTTTTCAGCTCCAATTATAGTAGGGAAAATGAATAATGTTCGTAACTATACAGGTTGGTCTTCAGCAAAATCATTAACTGTTCCTGTCCAGTACATTCGACAAATGGATAATACCGAATTTCAGAAATATCTCGAATATATTGCACATATCATATACTATCAATCATCCGTGCAAAATAATTCAGATCTTGATGACCGACGTAATTTCCGAAAATGCGCCGATGCCCTTGATACAATTGATGATATTGTAGCAATTGTTACTGAAATGGATGTGAAGGATTATATGATATATACGGAATTTAATGGGGGTCGACTCGTAGGTTTTGCAGTTATACGTTTTGAAAAAGGAACCACAATATATATACAACTTATATGTTCAATTGAACGTGGTATTGGATCAAAAATGATGGGGCTTGTTGAACAGTTGGCAGTTTCCAGTGGTTACAAAAGGATTGAATTACATCCAACGAAGACTTCTATGGAGTTTTATAAAAAGCTAGGATACAGTAAATTACATAGGAATAAATACACAGGTACTATACTATACAAAAATATACAGTAAGGCAGGAGACACAGGAAGACAGCTAAACAGGAGACAGGAGACACAGCAATAAAATTTGACAGTAATATGTATCCCAAACAGCCAGCACACAGTAACCATGGAGACTCTAGTCAGACTACTTAAAGCCCAGGAAATGAATCCTGATATTGCACAGGATAATGGATATTTCAATCAAAATACACCAGAAATGCGGGCAATTGTATCACTTGCAACTGAACTACTAATAGATGATCAAGGACAATGTAATTGGGACAATATTGACATCCTTCAAGAAGAGGGATTCTATGTATTTCCTGGTGAACGTGACAGATTTGGGTGGCTTACTGGATGTATTAGTATGATGAATGGAACTATTGTGTATGGTTAGGCGAATGAACTTCATGAATTAAATACGGATAATATGACAATGCATACTCTACCAGTTCCCGTGAATGTTCACGGATAAATGGGAAACACTTCGGTTCACATCGTACAGCTTCCTTACATACTTCTAGAGTTTGATTCCAATCTAAAATACATGCAGGATCATTCTGAATAAACTGCCTAATTGCATTGATTGGCGGAGTAAATCGAGTCATGATAATATGATTATATCTTGTATAATACTATTATCATCTTTTCTTGTTTTCAATTTTTCTTGGCGGTAACAAGAGCATCCTTCAGCTCTGAAACAGCAGCTTCCCATGTATAGCCCAGCACAGTATCTCGTGCAGCTATACCATGTGCTTCGCGTAAAACAGGATCCAATAAATATTTTTCCATTGCATCACAAACAGTATGTGGATCTACTACATGCGCCTCTCCACCCACAGGACATTGTGCAGTCGGTAAATAGTACCTCCATGCAGGTTCGATCAACAGTGAATTCGCAGCATTACAGTATTCAGTATAACCCCCAATAGCAGGAACAATCTGGGGAACACCTACACCCATCTGTTCAAAAGTACATAGTCCAAAACCCTCTCCCTCGGCACATGACACTCCAATATCTGCTGCATTGTAGAACATATTGATTTCATCATCCGTGAAAATCATATCACGACTCGTCACCATTAATCGAGACCCATACAATGAAGGATCAACTCCACGCAGCTTCAGTTCACGTACAAAGATCTCAAATAACCACCAACCACCTTTCTCACCTTTATCCGTCACACACATTAGACCAATATTCCGTTCAGGATGTCGTACAAGTAGCTCAACAAATGCAATAATAAGGAGATCCAATCGCTTTCGTGGTTGATTACGATTTACACTCATGATCAGAAACATATCATCCGCTATACCCACTGTCTGTCGTATCATCTTCCGTGGCATTTTCGGAAATTGTAAGGGATCAAAACCATGTTTTATAACATTTATTGGTGGTCGTATAACTCCCTGCTGTTCTAAGCAGCGCTTCCAGCCTCCAGTGAATGTAAATATATGATCCGCTTCCGTGTTTATTAGATTGATATAACCCATATGTTGCATTGTATAGACTTGATCAATATATAACCATAGTTTGAAGGCGCTGCGATCTACTGCCTGTTTTTTCATGGAATCGATGAACTGCGCAATAATAGAGAGGTCATTATATATGAATACAATATCTGGCTGCTGCTGTTTAATTACATCACCTAGCACAGTGAATCCGAAACCACCTGTAGGAACTGTTTTATCGAGTGCAGATACATCTATTTGCTGTATGTTTGCTGGTAATGGACGCTTATCAGAAAGTACTCCATTATATTTCTGGAATGCAAAATGAGTTACTTTGAGCCATGGAATGGTTGCAAGCTGTTTAAGAATATTATATGCAACTTTACTGTATCCTGTGACTTGATGAGTATGAGTAGCTGCAAAAAGGAGATGCAGCTGTCTGCCTGTCTGCTGTGCTGCCTCCTGTGTTCCTGCTGCTGTCTCCTGCCCTGGCTGCTTTAGAACTGCCTGCAAATTCTTCATATATATTTCTCTCTCTATTTCAGTCGGCATCTTATTATATATCATATATACACTATATATTAAATACCCTTAAAAAATTGAATCCATACATCCTGCTACTGTTATATTACCCACCTGTGCATAATAACATCGTATATAATGGCAACTGCACACATTCGTTCGCATGACAATCAGGTTCATTTCATAGGAGACATTCGTCCAGCTATCCAAGATCCATTTATTGAAGCACTACAAAATGCAGCAACATATCCTTCAGAAATCATTGAACTACATATTTGTAGCCCTGGTGGAACTATTGAAACAACGGAAAACATTCTCTATGTTATGCGCACTATTGGCAAACCCATATACTCATACATTCATAATACACCATTCTATAGTGGTGTAGCAAGTGCTGCATCAGTAATTATAAGTAATACTCATCATCGTTATATGTATCGCAATGCAACATTCATGATTCATCATGCACGTATTGCAGGTAACGTCATAGAAGATGAAAATGATATTCTATATTGGATGCAGCATACTGATTATGATTATGATGTTCTGAATGATCTTATTAAGAAGGAAAAAGAATTATCTGCAACTGAGACACATCAATTAGGATTCGTAGATGAGATTATTTAATTGTAACATTCTTATCTTCAATTACATCCGCTTCATATAGTTTATATGCCTCATTAATAGCACTCGAGTTATTCTTTGCATCGCGTGTAAATGCACCAGATTTTATATATTTTTTCAAGGTGATCTTTACAGGTATCTTATCCATTTTTAATAGTAAGATATATAAATATTGCAAAAAATATTCAAATTTATAATCGTATAATATATAATATCAAATAATTATAAATTTTATAACATATTTTATTCACATCCACATTCATTTAAACCACAATAATAACACATATCTCGACAAGGACAATCCATCGGATCAGGATATCCAGGAAAAAGTGATATATCAAACTCATGCCAAGGTCCCCATCCTTTTTTACATTTAAAGCATTTTATTGCATATTGTTTTAAATGTTCAAAAGCAAGTACACATTTACTACTTGTAAAACTTACATATTCATATGTAATTGGATTATGACATGTATTACATTTAATATTAGTTAGATCTGAATTCTTAGGATATTCCATATTATATCAATAAAATGAAATATGTTTTAAGCGTTATATACTTATTCTGTATCATATTATTCAATGCGGCGTTGTCTATTGACTTCAGTCACTTCTTTATAGTCTTCATATCTGAAAGGAGGATATTGATTGTATTTTTTTGATATAAACCCAATCTTCTTTAGCATTTGTATTTTATCTACATATGTAAATTCCATATTATATGAATCAAATATATAATTATTAAAGTCTAATGCTTGAATAGCATTTAATTCAATATATTTATCACATTTTAGTATGATACGCGCTCCATCATATCCAATAACCTCGGTTTTATATACATCAGTTTTACAATCAAATTGCGCCTCAATAATATCAGATAACATTTTAATATCATCATCCTTAATTACTGTTTCAATAGGTAAAGATACTTCATCTGGATGAAGCAGCCTTTTAATTTCTTTTCCACCATCTGTTTCAGCAAATTTTTCTTTAATTATATCATATCTCTTCTTTGCTTCTTGAAACTCCTTATATGCAGCAAAATATTCTTCAAACGCTTTATTTGCTCCATTAGATAATGTAATTTGTGTACCTTGAGGATTTCTATAATTTTTACGAAATCTATCCGCAACTAATTGAAGTCTTTCATCTATTTCTACTTGTTCATCTGGGAATGTTAAATATCTTGCAGTACCTGGTCCAGATCCTCCCATATAACTGACACCAATCTTTCTTAGAAATACTTGTTTATCCATTTTTAGTCAAATACTCTTATAACTCTATAACTATAACTATATAATATATTAGTCAATTTTTTAGAACATGTATGGTTTCAAGAAAAAATTGAAAACATATATATAAGATAAATATTATAACACCTACAAAATGGCAGCAGAATACATCGTAGAAAAGAACGAATATAAAGATGCAGAAGAGGATACGTATACATTTGTAGAAAATTATTATACTCCTGATCGTATATTGTCAAAGCGTATTACAAATAAAATAATATCCCATACATTGCGCATTGAAACTATTGAACTATTTGCAGAGAATATGTTATCATCGATTAGTGCAGATATATATGATAATGATATACATACAGAAGGAACAACACTCTATTATTTCCCAGATACATCTATAGTACGATTAAATATTACAACGAACTGTTTAACAAAGGTAACAAATATTATAGGATATTATATTACTGGCCAGATTCGCACAAAAATAGAACATCGTAATGGTGTACCAATTAGTAAAGTATTATATGATATGAACGGCAGCGTTAAATCGCGTAGTTAGCAAATCCTGCAGCAGATGTACCAGTATAGCAATCATATCGCGAGAAGATCTTGAGATTATTCTTAACAGTTTGTGCAGACAAATCTACAGTAACTACATTTTTGTTAACGGTAAACTTGATTGGACGATCGGTCCATTGTGCCCAGAACTGTACCCATGTTGCATCATCAATCTGTATATCAACGAACTCCATGAAGTCCGCATTATTCAGCGTAAATGTGAGAATACCATTCAAAAAAGTGATATTGTATGGGTTCATGGGACGTATGAGTTGTTTGAGACCATTTTCCATGAATTGAACGCGAGATTCCAATGTACGAATAACATCGCGTTGTTTATCGAGCCTTGCATGTGCAACATTGACAGCATTTGATAAATTTTGTAACTGCGTTTTCATATCGGATATATCGGCGGCAACTGACATTTATTTCGGGATGAGATTTAATAAATAGTTATCACTTCCTCTAATGGGGTGTTGGTATTAGTACTATATCCACAATAGCTGGTAGTATCCGTATGCATTTTATCCACCACCACTTCTTTTAATGGATAGAATGCAGCAATAAGAAGATCAATCCATATGATACATACATCGTTCTGGATCTCCATTATATACGCTTGTATGTTGTCACAACTGCGGGTGTATTAAAAATTGTGTGCCCTTTACTTTTCAAATTTTTCTTGTACGAATCTATTTCTTATTTGTAGAGGAAGCCGATGATTTCCCCCCTACAGTTGCTGTTGTGCTGCGCAATTCTGCATTCTCCTTTTTGAGAGCAGCAACATCCGTTTGGAGCTGTGTAATAACCTTCGCCCAATCATTGAAGGTTTTAATGAAGTCATTCAACTTTGTATCCACTGTAGCAAGTCCTACATTCAAATCCATAATTCGATCATGAGCTGCCTTCACGCCCACAACAGAACTAATAATATCTTCTCTATATACATCCCTAAATGTGTTCAGACTGCTTACATCATTACCAATATTATGTACATCATTAAAGACACCATTCACATTTCGTTGTAAATCATTTATATCAATCTTCACCTTCATCAATTCATTGTAGATAGTTGCCATGTTGCCACTCATCTTGTATTACATATGCTATACTCTTACAAATGACAGACAATGACATTCAATTTTATAAAAAATTGAAATCTATAGATTAAGAATTAATCATAATTCAAAGCAATACACTACAGCCATACAAAATGTCTATTATAATTAATAAGTCCATCTCAAGGAGGGCTATCCATAATAGCATCAATATACACTCGTCACTTATTGTAAACCGTATTAAATTCCACCCTTCACGCAAAGTCAATATTGTTGATTTAACTATTAAATATAATACAAACAAAATTAAAAACAATTATACACTCGAAGAGCAACTTATAATGTATCCATCAATCGATACTAATACATATACATATTTAAATAAAGTGATTGATATCGAACAAATACCATTTCAAGCTAGTATGACTTTCGGATAAATATTAAACACAGGTAGATACATACCATACGCAATAACAGTATATTCCTTACCGCATTTTATTGCATCCCATTTTTGCATTGAATCCCATTGTTTGAACCATATATTCTTGCAAACTTCATACTGACGTGTAGATGATCCTATCATTAAACGGCTCTTATTTATTCTCCACGGAACACGATTTGCGACTATTATATATTTACTGTGCGGTTTAATAGTAATAGTATGCTTCGTTAGACCACAATATAATCCATTAAAAAGTACGAACGCTGTACTAAATATTAATATATCGCCTATAGGATTTTCTTGATTCATTTAATATATCGTTGCATAGAATATTTATATTATTCATAGTATGTATTCATTTTTGTTTTATTCCAATGATATCCCCAACGACCGAGGTATGTATTTGGTACTTTATTCATTTTAAAGAATCGTATGAAAGTGGCGAACATTGTATACTTCCTGATAATATTGATACTATTATACAATAAATATATCAATTTTATATTATAATTAAAGCCATAGACAATGTGTTATAGCTCCAGAAGTCGAAGGAGATCCGCAATGGTTTCTTCGCGAACTCGCTTCAATGCTTCTTCTTTCCGCTCTTTCGCCCTCTCCAGGAATTCCTTCATCGGATTTGGTGGAGGAGAAACAGGTTCTTGAGGTTCCGCAGGAGGAGAATCATCATCCATATTAACGCGCACTAATGTATGCGTAATATAGGTTCCTTTCTTCCCCACAATATCGTTCATACAATCAATTATATGGCTATCAACTTGTCCAGCACGTGGACCACGTCGAATTGTATGGTTAACATATATGGTTGTTGCAGATTTCTGTGACAGCTCTGCAATTTCATCAGATACACTCTGATCATACATCGTGACATGATTCTGCCCATTCAACTTGAACATGAAACCATATCGCACCTTCTTCTTATCAATTGAAACATCCATTCTCTTAAATAACTTGTTCCTAGAGTTTACATACTCAACAACCAACCCACCAAGAATTCAATTTTATGTTCAACGAAGACATAAATTTGAATTCTAATAAATCTTTAGAGGCATATTACCCCCACTTAGAATGCAATAAAATGAAACCAACGCGTATTGATGCATACAATTATATTAACAATATGTATGAGATTGGATCACTTATACAGCGCCATAATACACAAACCCATGTAGCATTCATTATAAAACGAGGAAAAATCATTCAAAGTGCCGTCAATTCTATTGGAACTCGCTCAAAAGGCTGTGGTTACGACCATTATTCCATACATGCTGAACGAGCCGTCATTAAAAAACTAGGTGATATTCGCCAACTTGATGGATCATATATGGTCGTTATTCGTGTTGCAAAAGGTTCACGTCAACTAGTAAATTCTGAACCGTGTCATACTTGTAAGTGTCATCTAGAAAAATGCATTCGTGAATATGGTATGCGTTGTGTATATTATTCATGATACACCGCATATCTACCACGATGTAAAATGCGCAGCCACCCCATATTTTTCATTTATAGTTTCATAAATGTTGCAGTATTGTTATCATATTTAATGAAGAAATCATCCTGATCCATATATCCATACTCCCCATCAATATATGGTTCATTACTAAACTTTCCCAATGTAATGTAATTGAATCCCTTGTCACGCCATTCTTTTGTATCCGTCGAACAATCAAACATGCAGTTCAATGACCATTCACCCGTTATACTGTGTAAAACTACAGTTTCTCCTGCCGAAATATATTTGCTGACAAGTGTATTCAGCCCATATGTTACTTGCTTCCATGTTTCCACCATAACAGGGAGACCGCTCTGATTAATGAATGTGATAGTAGCAACAGCCATTGTAACTTTCGATACAAATAACTCCCATGCAGCACACATTTCAATTTTATCGACGCCCTTATTCATGTTTATTGGCTAATATGATGATATTTAGTGATCCCTTTCTCCCGTAACGCTGAGCACGTCCCATAACTTGTTCAATGAACTTCTCCTCCGTTTTATGCATAAACAGAAGGTGTGTAGTATTCTCCAAATTCATACCAGCTCCTTCAATCATTGAATTCAACAGTAGAACTTGTACATCACCTTCCTTATAATTGCGCAGCGTTCTATCGATTAATGTATGATTTCCACCATCCAACATTACTGCCTTAATACCGTGTCTTAATAGAATGTCCTGATATTTAACAAGAACATTTCCATTATCATTGAATATTAACCATTTGCTTGTAATATCCGATTTCATGTCATTAATAAAATCCTGTTCTAAATAAGATTCTTTACAGTTCGGTAAAAATGTATCAGTAAGAGATTGACTAAGTTTCTCTAACCGTTGTGATTTATGTAAAAAATCGCGTAATTGTGCCACTTGATCTTTCAAAAGATTATATTCTCTTTCAGAGTCCCCGTCTGTAATTATAAAATTCTTCATCTCTTCCTCTAATTCAGGTAATTGATCCGCCTTTTTCAATAAATATTCTGCATATTTTTTGGAAGCATCACCATATATATGAGGTGTAATTGCTCCAGATTTATTCATAATACGATTTATAATATTATGATCACCTGCGTTCAATGCAGACATTTGATTATCATCTAAAATATCCCTAAATAATTGTATATGGTCATCATCACATACAATAGTTTTCGTTGTAGGCGGTAAAAGATTCAATGATTTTTGCACAAATGCTGCATCGCATTTACATATAACTTGTGTATGATCTCCAATAAAATAGGGTCCAAGTCGTTTTTGATTTGAATAAGATGCCGACATTAACCATACAAACTCTACATTAACCGATGAACATACATATTTATCCATAATATCAATCTCATCCACCACAATACGACGAACACTTATTTTATTATCATTTAGAACCTTCATATATGCCTCTGCAAATGCGTCCAATAATAGAATAATTTTATAACGCCTTATATTACGAGGATTCGTATATAAATTCATAATATCCGCATATGATGTAGAGAAGTTGCATGCGTCGCGATCATTTTGAAAAATAGTTTCAATCGATTTGCGCCATTGTCCATAAATATTTTGCGGTACAATTATAATAGTTGTTCCAAGCGCGACATCTGTACGAATATGTGTTAAAATCGCATATGTTTTACCAGATCCTGGTGGATCATTCATGACTCCTAAACAAACATCATAACCTTTCGGTACTTCCTTCTTATCCATATATCTTGCAAAAGATGCTTCAGTTGGTTCTATTTTACAGAGATATTTAGTTTTTTCTATATGACGAAGCCGATGCAACATTGCTTCTTGATGCGGCCACAATTGTATTGTATTATCTGGAGGTGTTGCATCCTTATGTGACGTCTCTGTTAAAATAAAGTCGACTGCTTTATTTGCAACATTATCAACTGTGTTACCTTTTTTTATATATTTATTCCACATTATACATACAATACCAATTAACTTTAAACTAAATATCAACAGTCATAATAAAATTGAATAAATATAATATGTATTGCTAGATATACCAACCTCATACTCATATAAAATGCTTTACATAATACATACTCCCATGTCTCAGAGGGATATTGTAGAGTATCCTGATGATGCCATTGTAATTGAAGCATATAATTGTGTATCAGAAGAAGATCATATGCAGTTACTCAAAGACACCATTGAAAAACAGGAAGCACATCCTAATAACAACTACGTCATTTTAACAGGACTATTTACATCAGATGCATCTGCTCCCTGTGGTTGTTATGGATACAGTGACCATGTATGTGATTTTCACAGGGGATATACATCATGTGCCCGCTGCTTCTGCTGTGATACTGTTAATACTGTATGTTCGTACCACTCATATTAAATACATATCATCTTTTATAAAATCGTTTACGTGTTTTACTGATATTATACTTTTTATTTCTTTTATTTACACTATTGCATTTAATTATATTTGAGTTATTACATTGCGGTAATAATTTAGTACCTTTATTCTTTCTTGTAACATAATTTACATGTTTATTTATATTATTTAATACTGCATTCGATTTATTATGTATAGGTACTAATTCCTGCTTTTTACCAATATATAATTCATTATCTTCGTCAAATATTTTATTTAAAACAGATATTATAACATCCATTTCTTTTTGTATTTCTGCATCATATTTTGGTCCATTAGGTAAATTTGTGGTAATTCCATCTGCAATAGAAAATACTAAAGAGTTCGGTTTATCTTTATGTTGTTCAATTGAAATTAATGCATATAACTTTTTCTGAAATTGTTTTAATTTTGTTCGTGATAGTTTATGTTTTTCTGCATTAAGAAATATATCCTTTGATATATGAACTACACCTGTTTTATGTGGCTCTAAAGCTTTAACACATAAATGAATTGAAAGATGTAAAAATTCAATATTATTCTTCAATATTTTAATAAATAATGTCGAGTTTAATACATTAGTCCCATATATTTCACTCTTTATAGTTACATTTGAATCATCTAATCCATGCAATTTACGTTCTTTTTCTATAAGAGAAACAATAGTATAATCATTTAATATATTATCTTTATAATGTTCATCAAATATATTTATTAATCTATTTATTATATATTTATCTAAAAAGTTCCCAAAGAGTATGTGTGTTTTAATAATCTGATTTCTTTTAATTAATTGATTGTGAGTATATTGTGACAACTTCCTCAATCGAGGGAGTGATAAAGGTGCTGAACCAGCAGCACTCGACATTTATATTTATTAATATAATTATTGTCTTTTCCAGAAACTATCGGGCATAACATTGTCATCTAAGATTTTAATTTCATTATATAGTTGAAATATATTATTTATATCCCTCCATGTGAATAATGTAAGTGCTAAATGTTGCATATTCATACACAAGGTATCATCATCACATAATGCACAATCATCATTTAAACAATATGTTTCCATAATTAATTGAAAATAAAACTGTTTATATTGAAATAAATACCTGTATCCATTATACATATCATTTAATGTATATGTATCGCGAAATGGTTTCCAAAGATTTCTGTCAAATAATCTGCCATTCTCTCTTTCTGTTTTAATCCATTGTAATAATTTACATTTAATATCATCTATATATATACTATACTGATCTATTATATCTTTTCCACTCAACAACGAATTATATTGTTGCCTAATTTCAAAATGTTTAATGATATCTCCATCAAATAGTGTATCATAATTATTGACTAAATGATCATATAACGCATCACCTTCAATTACAAATTTTTCCCAAAGATGCTTCATATTCATTCGTATCTATATACTTTTAAACAATTACTAGAAAAAGATTTTCATCCTTTCCATTATTTTCTTTGTGTTATTATGGTATTGTATTTTTGTTTTTTTTCTTTTTTTGTTGAACCCTTATATTAGCGTGCGGCACATGGGGCAGTTGTTCTTCTGTTGCAGCCATTTATTGATGCATACACGATGAAGGATATGTTTGCAAGACAGCTTGCAGACGCCCTCTTGTCCCAGTGTATACTCCTCCATGCAGATGGAGCAATCGAGCGACTCTTCGATGTCCTTCTCTTTAGGGAAATAGTCCTCAATTGCGGCCCCCCTTCCAATGGCTGCAAGAACGCTAGGATGCTTATTGAAGGGCTCTGGCATTGTTGTGTCGACCACAGAGGGGTTCATGGCAGCAGCTCTCACATACATGGAGAGCGTCCTGAAGCGGTATGGCCAGAACCAGAGTGCCCTGTTGCACCATGCCGCTGGTGCGAGGCACATCTCCTCTGTAAGATGTTCATCTGGGACGTAGCGCAGTGGAAAGTTCTCACCATTTGTATGGTATAGTACTACTGCTGCATCGACATTGGAGCGCATTGCAGCCAGGCAGAGACTGTAGGTGCGATAGTATGATGGAACAAACTCCAAGATGCCTGGGTGCTTCTGGACTACTGCAAGCCAGTCATCATACTCCATGTAGGTAGGGCTTTCGCAGCAATAAATTGGTGCCATATATTTCCAGAGCATTCTAGGACGCACTTGGTTCGCCTTATTGTAAAGATTGTCGATGAATTTTGTACGCAAGATAGCGTGGAAAGCATTCTTTTCTTCTTCGAGGAATGCAATGATTGCGGCGCGCTTCTCAGCCGTGTGGACCGCATAGCACCGTTTTGTAGGGTAGATCTGCAAGACCCGCTCAGCAATTGTGGGATCTATGTCAGCGGCTGTACGAATGGCTTCTTCAGACCAGCAGTCGCCTGACTTGAGGAGAGCAGTAGGATCCCTCTTCACTGCTTCCTTGAGTGCTGCAACCTCTGCTGCGTGCTTCATCTTCTCCTTCTCGATCTTTGCTGCTTCCTTGCACTTGTTGCATGTAGTCTTTGTTTTGCAGTTCTTGCGAATGCTGATGCACTTTGGGCAGGTGAGGCAGTCATCACACTTGACTTTTGCAGTGCATGTCTCAAGGATGCGGATGCACTTTGCACAGGTAGTAGATGCCATTGTATTAAAACGCTGTAAAAGAGGTGCGAGAGGGACTAAAATATGCTTAACCCCCACATCTTTCAATTTTTTGTGTATCATTGAAAAAATACTACCGACCTACGTCAGTAATACTTTCCGTTTCTTTTTATATGTCTTTCAAAGTGTCAAATGGTGTTTATGTTTTTTGTGTTTTTGTCCTTGCACTATGCCCTTGCACTTGCACTCGC
>JACCDY010860293.1_pt1 | contig 17318 bp, 33 predicted proteins | sample 7446391 | NCBI WGS metagenome assembly JACCDY01 (sample SAMN15323451, study PRJNA562643) | freshwater metagenome | isolation source: river surface water | place: USA:Blue River Watershed | collected 2017-08-18
AAAAGCCCATGTGCGATGAACACATGGGCTTAGTATTTGGTGGATCCGCCAGGATTCGAACCTGGGTTTCGTTCGTAGAATGAAGATAACCAAATTCAATCGGCTAATTTCTTAGCAAAAAGCGAATTCGATGTTTTTCGCGTCCTAACCAGCTAGACGACAGACCCTTAAATTAACTCAGCTTGTACTTTTTTAGTTCTTCAGTTCGGATGACCTGATACTCATCAATTTGTTGCTGGGTCGCAGTGCATTTATTATCGGAGCAAAATGGTCCGGATACCATATCATCCGGCACACCGTTTTGACTTTCCAGAACATACAGATGGTTCGGACATGTACTGTAGTAACATTCAATCATTTCAAGCTCCAAAAAGAAACCAACAAAAGGAGAACTCCAGAATTGCAACTCCCCCGTACCACCATTGTCGTTGCATTGTCAGGATTCGAACCTGACCAGGGGTTTCATTTCCAGTAAAAAGATAATGAAGTTCAGTCGGTTGGTATTGTTAGTTTCAATACGCGATTAGTCATGTCCCACTAACTAATCTCACATTAGATTACTGATATTTCAATCAGAACCGCTAACCGAACCGGTTTGTTTTTTACCCTGTGGGTGGGCTAATTAAAAGTCAACAAAAATAGAATTCCAGAACGCGATCCCCGGAGCTTCCTATCGCATCGCCGAGATTTGCACTCGACCAGGGTTGATTATACCAAAATTATAGATAATGGAATTCTGACGGTTGACTGTGTTAGATCCTAACAAAAATCGAATGACGACGTTTGCCAAATGAAAATTGATAATCATCATTCAGCGGTTAGGAGTGTTTGGTGGTGCCCGGTACCAGACTCGAACTGGTACGCCGATTACCGGCGACGGATTTTAAGCATGTTGTTCACAAATTCATTTCTCTGTGACATGGACTATCTCTTTACCTACAGCATTATCTGTTTAGGTAGTGGGCGTTCTAAGCTGGTTATTAAGAGGACTTAACCTCTCCAGTAGTCTCTACACCTTACAAGAATGTATTCTTGTCTTGGCTCGCGGTCGGTATCTCAACCTCCCCCGAATTAACCCACAGTTTACCTGAAAATTTCTAATCAGGGCGGACACGATGACTGTTGTTCCGTTGCGTCTACCTATTTCGCCAACCGGGCGTGGTATTCAGTTATTGTCGCATGATGCTTCCTTCATGTCAAGACGTTTGTACATCATCTTTGGGCGTAAGCTCGTGATCTGAGATCAACACCCAATGAGCTTGGTATTTTTCTCCATATCCCCAAATTTCCCCATTCGGGTCAATTTCCAAGTCAGATGGTGAAATCTTTCTCATTTCCCTTGGGCCAGTAGCCTTCAAGAAATAAACATGTAGTCCCTTGTCCAGCGCCTCGGAAATACGCAATTCCCAAAATCGGCGACCATCTTCTGTTTGTTGGTAATCAGTAGCAATTACTGAAAACTGTTTCAACAACACTTCAAAGAATACCTTGGCTGGCAATCCAGCAACTGATAAATTGTTGTATGAACGCCACAATTTCCTTTGAATGATTGCGGTCTCACCAATTGCACTGATGAACTTTTCTTCAGTCTGAATGACGTATGGCATCAAACCATTCACATCATCGCGAGCGTAAATGAACGCCCCAGACTTGAAAACTTTTAATTTCTTATGCTGGAACAGGAAGTGTGCGGTCTTATCCAACTGAACCATCTTTGGCATTTCATTCAGTTGGATAAGATCGGTAATCTTCATTTTGATTTATTGTTTGGAGCGGGATAGCGGACTCGAACCGCCATCATCGGATTGGAAATCCGAGGTAATAACCCTTATACGAATCCCGCAGAATTTGGTGGTGGGCAACCCCGGACTCGAACCGGGAAGCCTTTCGGCGCTCGCTTTTGAGGTGAGTACGTTTACCTGTTTCGTCAGTTGCCCATCGTGTATATTTTATACAACCTAAGTTAGAATGTCAAGGTTGTTGCTCATCTCGCGTCTCTCGGCGACGTTGACATGCCTCTGGAACGTTTTTAAACGATACACCAAACAAGAAATTTTCAACTGTTCGGCGACATAACCCCGTTTCAGAACTTATTTGGTGCTTGGACATACCATTGGTGTACAGTCTTCTATATTCTAAGACTGCATCGTTTGTTATCTTCGCTTTCCCACTAGCTTCACCATTCGAGTCATACTGTACCTTAGTGCCTTTCGGCGTGCGGTATGCAACCCCATCAGTATGGGCCTTTCGTGCATTCTCCGACAGAGACAGAATCTGAAGATTCTCAATTCTATTATCCATGGGATCAGAATTTATGTGATCCACAGTTTCATGAGGGTAATTTAATTTCCGACCGATATGGATCTCAAATATCGCCCTTGGGTATGACCGAGTTTGTGTTTTGTGTCCAATCCGAACAATCAGAATTATTCTATTTGTGGATTGTTTGTAACATCCGACCACACCAGTAACTTCAGGATACAGGTGCTGATACGCCGCTAACATGAATTGTTCTTTCAACTCAGTTAAAACACTGCCAGTCATAGCACCCCTTTGAATTTCTTATTTACGTCATTGTATTGCTTTTTTAAATGTCCGTCAACTGGTGTGTGGACCGACCTGGAGGGAACGATCCTCTCGGCTTCCTTCCGATGTTTTAACGCCGGCAGCTTAGAAGGCTGCTATCGGGACAGGTCGGGTCATGCGCAGTTTCTACGGAACACTATTTAACTTGGTGGATGGGGAAGGATTTGAACCTCCACGTCCTTTCGGACACCCGATTCTAAGATAATCAAATTCTGCGGTTGTTACCAACAAAATATCGAATTCGTTTATGCGGCGGGCGCGTCTACCAGCTTTCGCCACCTCATCCATTTGTTTATTATGCCTCAGGTCGGGCGGGATGTCAAGCGAACAACCTGTTGTACTCTTCCACCACGTCGGCCTTACCGAACCCCGGGGTTGATGTATTCTTTTTGGACAACTTGTCGAAGTCCAACTTCTTCAGTCGATTTAGAATCTTAGCATTCTTCGCCTTGAAAAAGATCCATTGTTGTTTTTTATCGCACTCGTCCTTATGAAGACGAAGATGCGTGTAGTCATGATAACCTTGTCGGACTACCGCAAAGTCCCAATCATAATCGAAAAACTTCTCTGCTTGTTCAGTACGATTGTATTGATACATTTCGAAATCATCGTGCTTTGTCGCCGGTTTATTGACAATTCGCAGGTTGGGTTCCTTCACGTCTTCCAAAGTCCAAATTTGAAAACAGCATCGAACGTCATACGGTTGGCCCAGTAGCAGAAACGAATCATCGGGAAGATCCAAATCCATAACCAGCTTTGCGTTTTTGTTGATACTATTCTGACACGAGAATTTACGGAATTGGACCGGCAGAATAAATCCGACGAACTTGGAATTTTCCAGAGCAATGTTGATGAACTGGATCGCCAAGCTGGACTTTTTACCAAACGGTGGATTACCCAACGTCATCGGAGTATGAAGGAGGTTCTTATAAATTTGATTAGTAGTTTCTTGATTCAGGTAGTCATTCTGTTGAACGTTATGATGTTCCGGGAAGAGATCATACCCAACGACATGATCATGAAGGAAAGCACCATTTCCGGCCGAAGGTTCAACAATTGAAAACGTTGGGTAGTATCGAGAAACGAACTCAACAAACACTTCATAACAAATCCTGGCAATTTCCGGATTCGTGTAGAACTTATCTGCGGAGATGGCGAATTTTTTCGCGTCCTTCATGCTGCTATCCTCAATTGTCGTCTTGTTGGTCATTGTAATCGATCAGAGCACCGAAATCAAGGAAGTCCCAACCGAAGTTCAGAACGGTGGAGTCGAATTCCTGGTAATGCCGATCGATAGCCATATCACAAGTGTACATCGCTCGATTATACAGATGAATCTTCCCATTATTCATACCAAATTCAGCATTGATTTTTTCCGCCTCTTGCTTCAATCGTTGATGAACGAGTTCATGCACACTACTGGGAATACCAAAAATACACCCGTCAAAACCGAACGCGCGAACCGAATTATTCCGTTTTTTGCTTTTCTTTGGAATGTGAACAAAAATGTACAGACGGCCGGGCTTCGGTGGAACTGAATTGAATACCGGCTTTTTGCCTTCAGCAGTCTTCATTTCAATCGGTAGCATTCGCCCACACATAAAAATGGCAATGTCTGGACCAGATTGAGAACCAAAGGGCTCATGAACCACAGCATGAAAATCATCTGGCATGATGATGTTGGTACGACAGAACCCCGGCTTTTCCATGGAATGGAAGTCCTTACTGGAAATAAATGGCACATTTAGTCCGCTGGCCATATGCTGACCCAGGGAAAGTTCGTACTTATTTCCACCCGTTCCCGGGTCAAATTGTCCGATGTTATTGATGAAATAGGTCAGAAGTTCCAAAATTCGGGAATTGACTTGGTTCATGATTTTCCTTGGTTTTACAGGGTTGGTATCAAATTACATCTTGCCAGTCAGGAGCTTGTCCATTGCCAGCGCCAGCAGGTCAGGCAAAACAGCATCACCGATGCTGACGTTATCGTTAATGTCCTGGTGATCGTTGTTGAAAATTTCATAACTGGGAATAATCATTGTCAGATGTGCGACACCCTCCTGCACCGCAGTGTTCATCGTGAACATGACCACCAGGAACTTCAGAATCTTTGCTTGAGTTTCTTCATCCAGGGAATAGAAGTCATTGGTGGTTTCGATGCGAGTTTTCATGATTATTCCTTACGGAAGCTGTATTGCGATGCGATATGGTTGATCATTTCCGGGATCAGTGCTTTGACGAGTTCGGCCTTGATGCTGTACTCAACCAGCTCATCCGGAGGGGTGGGTAGACTGTTCAGATGGTCTACCAGTTCATCGTTAGTTGCCAGTTTGGATTCGACAATATAGTGAAGACACCCCGTCAGGAGAATGGTATTCAGCATGTCCACTTGGCGTTCCTTCGGGATCGCCCGAAACTCTTCCATGGTGCGAAGTTCAATAGTCATTTCGTGTTCCTTTGTGTGAGTGGTAAGCCGTGTCGGGCTCGAACCGACGACCAACGCATTATGAGTACGCTGCTCTAACCAACTGAGCTAACGGCCCGAAAATTCTTTACTTGATTTGACTCTCGAAGACCACGATACAGTCAAATTGATATCCATTCGCACGGAGATAGTCCAGGACGGGACCGAACGGTTCGACGATCATGGATCGACCGATGACCGGGGCACCAGTGGTTGCGATTCCCTTGATCTTGCCCGTGGCCGGGAGGGCATTCTTGTTCTCATCGTCATAACCGAAAACGGTGAAGATTACCGTTTGGTTCGGGAGGAAGTTTCGCATTTCGTATTCCTTGGGTTGGTCTGTGTTGCAATGGGTCTATTGTAGCACGGGATCCTGGCTTGGTGTGATTTCCCTGCTAGGGGTAGGGTCAATAACCATCGTGGTATTGACCCGACCAAAAAATCATTCCTTGACTTTATTGAACATCTTTTCATCCAGATTGAAACACGCTTCGGGATTCCGATTCATGATTTCTTCCAGAACCTTCACACGAAGCATCTTCCCGTAGAACGCCCGCCTAAATCGGGAAGAATCCAGGAACCATTCATCCAAAAATGATGCAGACGGAACCCGGGAACGAATGTGATCAGGGATCATCTGGCGTATTTGCCGGGCAACAATTGTTGAAATTTGTGAGTATCCACCTGTGCCAATCCGATACCGTCTGATCAGATGATGGTCTTTCTGTTCCAAGATATTTTGCAACATGACGCAAATGAAATTTTGATGTGGCCGCTCATTCTTTTTGATCGCCACAAGAACATCGGCAACTTTAACCTGAATCATGTTCAATACCCCTTGTAGAAAGAAAGAGCAATAACTGCTTGAGGTAAATCCATCACTGCGCCAGCAAAGCACATAATTGCCGAAGCCATGCAGTCTTTGATTTCAGTGGACGAGGCAGTGTGGGTATTGATGTCAAGCATCTTGGCTCTCCGGTGTTGATGGATGTATTATGGCACCCTGGCGGTAGCAGGTCAATACCCTTACTCGCGATAGGGTCGGAAGAACACGTTGAGAATGTGTCCCGTAGGCGACCGCTCCACCCGCCAGATGTAGCCATCGAAGATGACCCCGTTCTTAAGATCACCCTCACAGCCATCTTCGTAAGCCGCACTCCACAGAATTATCGCTGCGGAGGTCAGTTCACCGGAAAAAATTTCTTTTTTTAGAATTTCTGCGTTCATGTTACACCACCGTTGTTCTTCGTCGGTCGGATTTCGGAAAGAATACCACCCGAAATACTGGAAAGTCGATTTCCTCGTTCGGGGTCACTCGTTCCCCATTAATTATGACTGCGCCTTGAGTCAAATGTCTACGAAGTTCTCCATTAGACATTTGTGAGCATGGCGTTTCCACGCTCATTGGTATTGCAGGTCTAAGGGAATTTAAGAATGACAGGGCGTTCATTTCTTGAATTGCTCCATAAGTTCAGTCTTGATTTCGTCATCAGTGACACCTTGGTGCCAACAGGTTCTTGCGGCAACATTGGCGTCATAGGATGAGAAATGCATGAGTGTTTCCATGTCCGCGTGTTCAACGAGGATCATACTTCCGACATGGTGCCCATTAGAAACAATCGGAACCTTGGAATTTCGTGAATTGACTTGCAGCGCGGCCAGTTCGATAGCTCGGCCGATTTCCGGGTCATCTCGAAGGCGATGGATGTCGTCCATGTGGAAAATTGCGATAGCTCGATGGCCCATGATTACCCTTTCTTACCGAGGACAAGAATGAAAAGAAATGCAAAAAACGGACTGATGAACAGACTGGCGAGAACCCATTTCCACACACTTCGGTTTCGGGTATGTGCGGTAACGCCAACCAGTACCATTGAGATCAACCAAGTAAAGAACCAAAGCATGATGTCAAAGAAACTCTTGTTTGATAGTGAAAACCAGGATCTTGTTCGGTGCGATTTGCGCCATCAGATTCAGAAACTTCGAACGAAATTCCGTATTGGTGACCTCATTAGGGAGTTCGTCAAATTTACCAATTTCCAGGTCCATAACCTTCATTGCTTTTTTCTTGATCCAGCTCGGGAACGTATCTTCAAAGTTGATATCGACTCCATTCTTGATGACAGTCGGAAATGCCCGGCGAAAAGTGGCATAGGTATCTTCTGTGAAGGCCGCCCAGCCTGTTGCAGTTTCCCACCGGGCTGTTGCGATCTTGGAAATAGTGGTACAAAGGTATTGATCGCATCTGAATTGGCCTCGGAGCTTCCCATGTTCGGAAAAAGCGTATCCGGACATGAGATCATACAGCTCTGCGAATTTCTCCATGGTGATTGCCATCTGCAGAAGCTCTTTGCCATCATCATTAAAGGACCGTTCACCGTAAACGGAATCCTTGATCAGATCATGAATCATCTTTTCTCGTTTCTTGGCGGTGGTATTCGACGGATGTTGCATGTCAGCTCCTGTGTTGCGATGGGTCTATTGTAGCAGAGGTTCCGGCCCCTGTGTGATACCCCTGCTAGGGGCGTGGTTAATTCAGGACTTGCACATCTGGTTTAGGATCGAGCGGGTTTTTCTTTTATTTTATGTATTATAGGAGGGTGGGCCACTCCATCACGAATGGCAAAACATGCTTGATGGAAGTCACGTACTTGAGTCTTATTCTTTATCTTCACCACTACCACAAATTTCCCACCGACAAGATATACCCCACATAGCTTATCCACCTCTGGATACAATTCACGATATCTTTCAAAGTTGAACCTCTTTCGCAAATGTGCCATTGGTTTAGAAAACTGATAGGTAGGTATCCATAATATTTTCCTCGGCATGATGTTCCCCTAATAGGAAAAAGTCCGCCTAACATGAAGTCAGACGGACGGTCAAAATCAACTCACGTTGTAGTCACCAGTGTTGAACATCTTCAGGAATGCTGGCGCTGAATTCACCGCAATTCCGTCAAAGAGATTGCGAATGTGAAGCCATTCGTAGCCGAGCATTCGATCTTCCCCCGCAGTTCGATCTTTGGCGGTGAAGTAAAGGCCGCCTTCAATACTTGAATGAATTTCCGCATCAAACATTTCTCCATCAATCTTGACTTGAACCACAGCATTATTCTTTAGAGCTTCCTTCAGAAGCGCCATCGAATGATCGTTTGTAACCGAATTACATTTTTCGAAATGAATCATGCGCACCTCACTGAATCTTCTTTACGCCGGGGGTGCTGGGACCATACAGATTCCATTCCGTATTTTCACAGACATCGAATCGCTTCTGCCACTTGCCACCATTGGCACCAATGGCAATCACGTCCAGCACGCATTCATTCTGGGAATCCGGGAATTGGCCGGGATCAACCCAAATGTTGTAGCCGGGAGGGAGAACTTGATTCCCCAGCAGATCGGAGGGACCGTAATTCGATGCCGAAGGTGGCGAGACATGAATTCGCTGGACTGCCTCATTCGATCGGTTGTAAACACGGAATCCAGCACGAGTAGCATGAGCCGAACTGATCAGAGTAATCGCCGCGACAATACCAATAAAAATTTTTTTCATTTTTTAAATTCCTTTCGCGAATTTTTTACTCAAGCTCGTTGAGGTCATACTGCATAACGATGGCATCATCACCATGACCACGTTCGATGTTTTTCAGCAGAATGCCAATTCGGAAGTGATCATGGATGCGATCGGGATTGTTTTCCTTACCAAGTTGGGCGATTCGTTCGCGGAAGTGATCGAATGCGGAGCTATTAACAGTGCCCCCACCAATTTCATCATCCAGAATTGCATGGAATTGACCTGAGGCAGATACAACATGGTCTTCTGACACCTTGAATTCATGTTCGCGAAGATGTCGGCGATAGCTTGCCAGATACTTCTTCGATGCACCGGCATTTGTGAGCAGTTGAATACACATTTCTGCTGATTTCTTCCGATCACAGACATCAATCAGCTCATTATGCTTCATTTCCATGATGCCAGTGAATGACTTCCGACGCAGACGGGCAAGGCCCATTGCACCGATAAAAGGACAGATGTAGTCAAGGCCGACATAATACTGATCTGGAGTGACCGACTTAGCACGCTTCAGAATTTCATTCACCGACGTTTCGACGGTCATAACACCATTGATGACTTCAACTTTCATTTACCTTCTCCGTATTTTGTTCCAGGATTTCGTGGAGCTTTTGAAGCTCAGTATTGATCAGATTGAGCTGACTGATCAGCTTATTCATTTGTCGACGAATTTCGGCCAGCTCTTGTTCAGTGAGGTTGTTATTCATTAACATAGACAGTCACCATCTTCTGGGCGGTCTTGACGAAATTCCAGTCTTGGAAATCGGTGCCGTAGTGTGATTGGTAATAGCCTTCAAACTTCACCAGAACTTCTTCGGCACCCTTGACAAACTTCCACACAGACCAGTATTCGGTTCCCTTGTCCTCACCACCGTAATTATCCACATGAGCAGCGACGATAGCGTGATAATCGGGATTGATTTCGGTCAGGTAGTCGAATTCATCACTATCGCTATGCATCAGTTGCGACACGACTTCAGACGAATCGACTTCGTATTCCTGTGTTTCGCCATGTCGATCCGTGTATTGGCGCTTCCACTGCAGTTCGCCATTGAAGATTTCAGCCAGAAGGGTCTTAAGAGACTTTTGATCAGTTTGCATTTTCATTCCTTACTTGTTAAATGTTTTGATACTGGGTAACCATGACCTGAACGGGCTCAACGAAGTTCCATTCTAGGAAGTCCGTACCATAGTGAGATTGATAGTGTCCATCAAACTTCACCATAATTTCTTCTTCGCCCTTGGTGAACTTCCATACCGACCAATATGTGGCGCCCATGTCTTCGCCACCGTAACAATCGACGTGTTCAAACATAATTCCCTGATAATCAGGATGGATTTCGGTCAGGCGTTTGAATGTATATTTTTGGCTGTGCATAAGGTCGTTGACAACCGACGTGGTGATGATGACAACGTGTTCACCCCCTTCGCCAAATCGATCCTGGTTTTGGCACGACTGCTCAAGTGTACCATCAAACAGTTCAGTCAACAGTTCCTTCAGAGACTTTTGAGTAGTTTCCATTATGATTCCTTTTCAATCAATCACACTGATACTGGGTAACCATGACCTGCACCGGCTTCACGAATTTCCATTCTTGGAAATCAACTCCGTAGTGAGATTGATAGTACCCATCAAACTTCACCATAATTTCTTCTTCGCCCTTGGTGAACTTCCATACCTTCCAGAATTCGGTTCCCATGTCTTCGCCACCGTAACTATCGACATGACATACCGAAATACCACTATACTCTGGAACAACATCAATAAACCCTCGGAAATTCGACAACTGACCCTCAATAAGATAGTTGACAAGTTTCGTGGAAGTGATTCCCAAACCAACTTTTTTATCAGAGTGATTTTGAACCTGATGTTTATCTGTAAGTTCGCCATCAAACAGTTCAGTCAACAGTTCCTTCAGAGACTTTTGATTAGTTTGCATACTTCAATTCCTTTGTGAGATGGTTCAACAGTTCAGTCCTACACATCACTCGGAGTTCCGGCCAGTTCCAAATCGCGAAGGATCGGAACCACCCACTTGTCAGGCTGGTGCAGACCTTGCGTAGTGCCTTATTGTAGGCTTCCACAGGCGTTCTGACCAGCCCCGGCAGTAGGAACCGCTCCAGTGCGATCACCGACGCCTCTTCCACCACGCACTTCAATTTGTCTTCATGACTGAATTGATCCCATAGATCCTTCTCACACCAAGCAAGATCAAGCTTATGTGAGAACTTCAGTCGTTCGTACAATGGTCGATCATAGAAGGCAACTCGTTCGTGTAACCAGTCGTGATCATACTTCTTCTGCACCGCATCGTCAAAGAAGTCCACATTATCCATCATCAGACTGGGGGCTTTCTGTCTTGCCAGCTCCAATGTGATCTTCTCCCTCGCCTTGACCAACTCCCAATCACGAGGATCGAAATGCGGTTTCAGAAATTTATGGAAGCAAGAGATGTGCTTGATCCAATTGTGATCCAGTGACAGATGCGACATTTTGATCGCAGATAGCCCACGAAGACTACAAATTGGATACCACTTATCACCAATACGAACATTGTAGTCCGTGGCGAACCTATCAACAAATTCCTGAGACAGATACTGATCAGGTCGATGAATTTCGACTTTCAGGTCTGTTGAAGGCGGGTCATCCGTGATGATGTCATAGTCAGTGGTTTCCTTGATTGGGTAAGGAACCCACTTTTCAATTGCTCTCGAACCGATTAGCATATCGCACCGCAGTATCAATGTTGAACACGAAACCAGATTCTGCCATGTGATGCAGTAGATGGGTTCGCTGAATTTCGTCAAATGAATTCATGAACGGAGCTGCTGCGGCTGATACCTTGGCATGTTGGATTTCCAGTTCCAAGCAAGGGTATAATTCGGAAGTTTCACACTCACCACCGAGATACCGAATAATCTCCGATACCACCCCAACGCAAACTTCGGAATAGTATTCAATTTGCGGTTGATGTTCTTCGCACCAATCCAGCACCGTATCACAAATGGGGGTCATTTGTGCAGTACGGAGATTGAGAAGTTGAGATGCGGGAATTTGAATCAGCATGATTTGGCTCACAGATTGACGTTGATGTTTCCACACTTGGCAATCCAGTCATTGAGGAACTGGATCACCGCTTGACGTTCCCGTTCAGCACGGTTCACATCACCAAACACTTGGTACTTCGGGACAACCCACAGATTGAATGTGTCCCACGACTTCATTCGGAACACAAACCCGGGTTTGATCGCCTCCGGGAATGTTTTATTGATTTGATTGAACCACTGGCGACCAACATGAGTTCGACTGTATCGACGATCGAATTCCAGGTATTCCATGGAATAATCAATCACCGAGGGAAACACTTCAAACATCCGTGTTTCCAGCATGTACTTCATGTCTTCCAGGGTCAGCGTCATGTTCGTTCTCCTTGGGGTCTATTGTAGCACCGTGTCAGACCCTGGTGCAATCAGGGTCTTTGTGAAACTGGGGACACGACGATCTTCAGATTTTTCAGCTTGGCGTTGGGATCTTTTTCAAGAATACCCGCCAGAAGATTCATACGCAGATCGAAATCATGACCCATTGTCACGGGTCCAGAATTGCGGATACAACTCATGTATTCGTGCCAAGATTGAGTTGGCGACCATCGCTCAAACGTCTGACCCGATCGAGCAAGATAGGTCCGCTGCACATTAGAAGACATTTCGTCCACGTAATAATCCATGACCGCACGGATTACATCGTGCGACATTTTCATACCGTCTTCCACCACCAATTGATGGTAGTTGCGAATTGCGTGGGGGAACCCTTTGCGACAAATACGTTGCATCAACCGAATACGGATTGCGGTACACATGTAAAACCGATACCATTCTTCGGCTTCCTTCATCAGTTTGAACGTTTCGTAAATCTCACGAACCGAAATATCAGAAACTTCGTACTTATTACCGATTTTAGAAATCTTCATACTGATTACCTCAGATCCTTGAACTCCAGTTTAACTTCCAGCTTGGCATTCGGATTATTCTCCAGAATCGCCTGCAGGATGTTCTTGCGCAACCGGGTCATTGGTTGGAGTTTTTGTTCACCCTGGGAAAACTGACTAATGAACCGTTTCCAACTCTGTGTTTGGGACCACTCTTCGATGACAATCCCGCTACCACCACGTTTCTGATTGGCGATAAATGTACGCTTGGTGTTTTCATTCATCTGGTTGACCAAATGGACCAACACCCCCTGCATTACCACTGGTGAAGACTCACCCACATAATAAAAGTTCCACATAGCTTCTTTTGCCTGTTGCACACTATTACCAGTCATGGCCCGGTTGACCATGATCCGGAGCACCCTACACAGGTACCAGTGGCCCAAACCTTCAGCATCATCCTCGATAAGCTCATTCAGTGCGTCATACAGTTCCTTGATGGAAATGTCAGATGCGACCAGATTATTGCCGCCCAACTTTTCGATTTTCATGGGGTGTTCCTTTGTGTCAACGATAGAAATACATGTTGATGGTCAGACCATCCAGCTTGGCATTCGGATTCTTATCCAGAATTGCTTGCAGTATGTTCAGACGCAATTTAGTAGTGCTGTTATCAACACGAATACCACAATCCTTTTCCGAAAGTTGTTTGATGAATTGTTCCCAACTTTTGGTGAATGACGCCCATTCAATTCGCGCAGAATTTTTACTGCGAACATGAAATGTGCGCTTGGTATTGGAATTCATTTCATCTTCCAGATTACTCATCACTGCCTTGATCACCTCGGGAGACATGTCAACTTCATCCTGAAGCAGTCCAAAGTTGTCAATTGCATGCTGCAACCCCTTCTTCGCAATCTTCCGCATTGCCATGACCTTAATCACATGGCAGATAAACCAGCTACTACAGTCCAATACATCAACGATCTGCTTCATAGTGTCCATCAATTCCTTGACGGAAATGTCGGAAATGGTAAATTTGTTGGGTGCGGTCTTTTCGATTTTCACGATGGTGTCCTTCGGTGTGGCGGTCGATGGGTCTATTGTAGCACGGGTTCAGCGCCAGCACCGTATGTCCATGCTGGCGCTGGGGTCATTGCTTCATGACGAGGATCTTGTACATTCCTGACAGATCGTCACCAGATGTCCAGATGTCCTCAAATTTGATGTTCTTACCGTCATACCTGATTGGTTGCCCATCTTTGGACACAAACCCATTGTCAACATCTATCACATAGACAGGGAAGTTATTCCGCCGAATTAATTTATGCCAAAGATGAACCGCAGGAGTGAATTGCGATTCATCAGACATTAAGACATACCCAGCACGAACCAGATGTTCATACACCGTTGCGCAGAGATCACTAGAACGATAATCAGCATCCGCAACCACAGAGTTGATCTGTATAACGTCATTAGGGTTTATGTCATTCGGGAATTTAGAGATAGTGAGTTGATGCTTAAACGACAGATGAAATACAACTCGGTATGACTGAACCCGATCATTTGGTTCATGGACAAATCCCAGTACAGCCAACCCATCATTCACCATACGAAATTCAACATTCTGGATCGAAAACAGAAATTTAGTTTCACGTTCCCTGGCGGATCCTGACATGCGACGAGGCCGGTCGGGATCGTATTCACCTGAATGTAAGTATGGCATTTCTAAAAGTTTCAACAATTTCATTTTTTCAGTTCCCAGAAATTTTCTGAACCTCGTTGATGAAGTATTGTGCATTCTCTGCACGGATCTTCGCAAGACGGTCTTCCATCACATACGGAATCCCCAGAGTTTCAAACAGCGTGGAATTTCGCACAACGGAAACCACACCATCTTCAATGACACCAAGAGGCAGATAGTTCTTGAAACCATCAGTAATGTCCTTGTCAGACATCGGCGAGGTCGTTGCGATCATCGGACACACATGAACGTGTCGCACATGCGGCTTAATCATGCTGTACAGAGTGAACAGGGCATCGCGTTCCGCAATCACCGACTTCGTATCGAACTTAGAACCAATCTTCTGTTCGATAATCATGAGATACGCACCTTCACGGGAATTCACCACCACGAAGTAATCCGGACGGGACACCTTTCGTCCATCACCCATGCGGAATTCACCAATCCCAACATTGTGGAAGAAACGAGATTGAGTGAATGCCTTCCATGTGAAATACCCCACATCGTATGAAGTCAGTCGTTGAAGGCCACCACCACGATTGTGCCCAAGGAACGAATCAATTTCATCCACACTCATTTCATATGGAGACAGCATCTCATGAATGATCTCCTGGGCGAAATGACCCATCTTGACCATGCACGATTGAGTGCGAGAAATGAGTTGCGCCAGTTCCGGTCCCACCACCATCGCGAAGTTCGACAGTTCATTCGGGATGGCATTCGACAGAGTGGTATCAATAGTCATTTGAAAATTCCTTGAAAGTAAATTAGGCGGGTTCAGCAACACAGACTTGGAAGGAGCATTCCGGGTCAACGCGAAGGATTTCGACCAGGATGCCAACACGAAGGAGGAAATGCTTGGCGCGGTTCAGGTTGGCACGAATGAACCCTGAGACCCCAGTGGCACCCTGAACATACAAGTATCCAATGTCATAGATGCGGGACATGTCCTCATCACTCATAAAGGTATGGATACCATGGGCCATTCGGCCATGATCGTGATGGAATTGAATGCCGAGCAGGTGCGTCATCTTCTCCATCAGAATATAACCCACATCATTATTCTGCCAGTTCGGCTGGAACCAAAAATCAGATTTGTTACTTGCCACAGTGATAGCAGTGTGGCAAATGAAATTGTGAAACCGGTCCTTGCTTTGCAGCATGAAATCCAGAATTTCCTGGGCAGTGACGGTGATGTGAGTAGGCTGGGTCATTTTCATGTTAGCTCCTGGGTTGACGGTCTTCCTCGACCGCAGTGATGCCATTGTAGCACTCATTCAGCGCCAGCACAATTGACCCTACTGGCAACATGGTCTCTTCCTTGCCATCTAATGGTTCTCTGTTCTGGTTTTTCTAAGGAGAAAATTCAGAACCCGGGTAAAACATGGACAGTTAGGCCACCAACCATCACAAATTTTCTAAAAAAATTAAGGAGGATACCACTGATGTCAACATGTGTCAATAGATCAGGTCAAATTTCACCTCTAATTTTATCCCTACTGACAGTAGGGTCTCTTCCTTGCCATCTAATGGTTCTCTGTGTTGGTTTTTTCTAAGGAGAAGAATCAGGGACCAAAACAAAAAATGCTCAAGATATAGGTGGCAAGGAAGGAACTAGGTGGTACCAGATGGAAATTTCGGGGTAGAAAATTGACCCTACTGGCAACATGGTCTCTTCCTTGCCATCTAATGGTTCTCTGTTCTGGTTTTTCTAGGAAAATTTTTTGGGTATGGGTGGATTGTCAACCAAAAAGTTGTCAAGATATAGGTGGCAAGGAGGGAACTGACCATTACCAAGAAGAAATGAGGCATGGAGAACCGAATTGTCGATCGTAGAGCGACATGAGGTCTCGACTTGTCCTCGCCGAAGGCCATAAGATAATAGGAATGCCATTTAAACGCATTTTAAGGGGCCTTGAAGGCGATAAATCCATTGGAAGGTATCCGTGGAGGTATAAGGTGAAAATAATGGCTTAAAATGGCTGTAATTTATTCCAGACGTAAAAAAGCCGGCACATAGGCCGGCTTGTGGTTCAATCAGAACCAGTTGAAGACGCATTCGTGGTCTGGGTTTTGGACATGGACTTTCTTCCATCCATGCAGATTACCATACAGGTCATCAATGAAATTGTTTTTCATCACCCATTCCATGAATTCATCACGTTGTTTCGGATTGATGGTCAATTCCAGATTCCCAATCCTGAACTGTACAACGTTCGTGAGATCGTAAACGTTGTCCATGATGAATTTCGGCTTACTCTTGAGGACATTGACTACACCCAGGTTTTTCTCTTCAATTGTATCCAAGCCGATCAGGAACGATACTCCAGGAGTTAGGAACGGTGCCGACCGAATACAAGATTCCATGTCACTAAGATAACTGTATTCGATGTTGGCCTTGACGATTTTGCCGGTCTTCAGATTGACGAAGATCAGTTGTTGGGTCATTTTTTCACCTCTCACTTGCTGACGAACGGGATGAGCATGATCTTTTCCAGATCGATGCCACTTTGCATAATGAACGGGTCGATCGACAGTTCCGCATCATAGTTCTGTTGGACGATCCAATTCAGAACGAACAGTCTCTGAATGCGACTGGTGCTCAGTTTGCCCCCATAGACATTCAACATCATTTCTTCAACCGAACGGGGAGGAATTTCCATCCACGCCGACAGAACACCAAGTTTGTCAAGTTCGGCGTCACCAGCCAGCACCGGGTCATTGGTTCCAGGGAAATTCACACCTTGGAATTGTTCCATAACCATTTCCCTGAATGCGTTCGTGAAATTCTTTTGCATGTACTGCATGTCGGTGTTCAGGTCATACACCGAACAGCAGATGAATGCAGTGGCATTCTGTTCGATATAATGCTGCAGGACATCACGAATCTTCACAGTGAAACCGGGATGATCGACGAATTCGGTCTGGTAGGGAACCGCCAGCAGGTCGCACCATTCAAGATCACCGAATTCATTGTCCTGCACTGCGTCGATCGTAATGAACGCATCCGGATCAACTT
>JACCDY010512756.1_pt1 | contig 17304 bp, 12 predicted proteins | sample 7446391 | NCBI WGS metagenome assembly JACCDY01 (sample SAMN15323451, study PRJNA562643) | freshwater metagenome | isolation source: river surface water | place: USA:Blue River Watershed | collected 2017-08-18
GTGGTGCTAGGCCCCTATGCCACCCAAATCTTGGGCGACTATGGTGCAGACGTCATCAAGATCGAGCCCCCTAGCGGCGACATCATGCGCCATGCAGGGCCGATGAAGCACCCGGGCATGGGCCACATCTTCATCAACGCCAACCGCAACAAACGCTCGGTGGTGCTCGATTTAAAAAAGCCCGAGCAACGCGAACAGTTGCTGGCCTTGTGCAAAACCGCCGATGTGCTGACCTACAACATCCGCCCCGCCGCCATGGCTCGTTTGGGTTTGTCATACGACACACTACGCGCCATCAACCCACGCTTGATCGTGTGTGGCGCGTATGGCTACAGCGAAGGCGGCCCCTACTCAGACTGGCCCGCCTATGACGACCTGATTCAAGGCGCCGTGGGCATGCCGTGGTTGATGACGCAAAGCGGCAGCGCCGAACCCCGTTACGCACCAACCACCTTTGCCGACCGCGTGACCGGGCTCAACATGGTGCACGCGGTGATGGCCGCCATCATTGCGCGTTACCGCACAGGTGTGGGTCAGCATGTGGAAGTGCCCATGTTTGAATGCTTGTTGCAGTTTGTGCTGGGCGATCACTTATGCGGTGAAACCTGGCAGCCACCACTGGGGCCGATGGGCTACGCACGCTTGATGGCTGTCAACCGCAAGCCCTATGCCACGCAAGACGGTCACATCTGTGCGCTCATGTACAACGACGCACACTGGCAAGCTTTTTTAAAACTCGTGGGTCAGCCTGATTTATTTCAAACCGACGAACGCTTTGCCACGCACGCGGATCGCCTGAGGAACATCGATACGCTCTATGGCGTGGTTGGCCAACACATGCGCACACGCACCAGCGCCGAGTGGATGAAAGAGTTCACCGCCCACGACATCCCCGTCATGCCCATGATGAAGCTCGACGACTTGCTAACCGACCCACACCTTGCCGCCACCCAAGGTTGGCTGGATGTGCCACATCCGTTTGAAGGCAATCTGCGTCAGCTACGCCCGCCTGTACGTATGAGCGGCACGCCCACGGGTGTGTGGCGGCCTGCACCTCGTTTGGGTCAGCACACCAAAGAAGTGCTAAATAGCCTGCATACTTAAGCCAAAAATTACAGCACCTTAGTATCGATTGTTTGGCCGTAAAAAAGCTTTTTCAGAAAGCCAATAACTACTATTTAACTCACTGTTTACATGAGTGAGTCAAATGACTATTTACATCCTCGAAAGCCATCCTTTGATGTACCAAGCGATTGCATTGCTAATGCGCAGAATCGACCCCGTAAAAAAATGCATAGAGGTTCACACCTTCAGCAAACTACAAGAGGCCATGCTCATCAACGGTCAACCCGATGCCTTTGTGATGGACCCTTTAATGATTGGTGCCAACGGCACAGTGGGCATCAAACAAATCAAAAACAACTACCCCACGACCCCCTTGATTTTGTTCTCCAGCCTCCCCAGCTCTGAAGCGGAGAACGCATGCCGCAGTGCCGGCGCCAATTTATACATTGAAAAAACTTCCGGACTCATCGAGGTCTACGAACTATTGAAAAACGAACTGGGCTGGTCTAACAACTTAAAAACCCCAGGCGCCAAAAACTTGGCTCCTGATGGTTTAATCAAACTCACCAAGCGTCAAAAACAACTACTCACACTCGTAGATTCAGGACTGAGCAATGAAGACATTGCCAACCAATTAGGCATTAGCTCACACACTGTGAAAGTACACCTTTGGCGCCTTTACAAAAAACTAGGCCTCAGCAGCCGCACACAGCTCAGCAAATTCGCCCGAGACAACGGCTATCTGTAAGCCTAACTTGTGTACAAAGGTCTACGACTCAAGGTTCTGCAATATTCAAAGCATGCAGCAGATCTGCGCGCTTGATGGGCTTTAACAACACATCGTCAAATCCGAGCGATTTGAAATGCGCCACATCAGCCGCAAGCGCATCTGCGGTGTAAGCGATCAACCGCACGTGTGCATATCTTGCAAAAGCTCGAATCTCTTTCACTACATGAAAACCATCCATCTCAGGCATGGAAATATCAAGCAACACATCCGTCACTTTATGTATATCAATCATGCGAAGCGCATCTGAACCACACTCGCACTCAAGCACCTGAACATGCATTGCAAACGGCTGAAGAATATAACTAGGCAACAATCGACTAACTAAGTTGTCATCCACCACAACCAGTGTGATTTTTTTCATAGCAGGCCCCTAACTTTTTCATGCTGCATAGGCAACTTAACAACCAAGCGTGGGGGCTGAATCGGAGACACTCGATACTCTGCCTGCCCCTTTAAAAAGTAAATCATCGCTTTAGCCAAAGCCAGCTCCATGCCAGGCCCTTCTTGCAATCTGAACTTATAGTGGTCGCTATGCCAAAATTCTTTCAACAACTGTGTCTGCGCACCAACAAGCAAAGCATCTGACGAAGTTAACACCAGCCTCATAAATCGCTTATCTTCGTCCAGCGAAACATCCACATGCACTGACTGACCTGAACCTGCCGATTGCACCGCAGCAAACACCAACGCATCCACGATTTGCCTTACCCGTAGAGCATCCGCATTCATATCCAATAAAAACATATCTGTGGAACATGTGAAGAATAAACTTACATCACGCTCAAGTGCGTGCTTCTGACTCAATCGAACCACGTCACGTACCAGCTCACTGATAGAAAACACCGAACACTCGATCTTCACCTGCCCTTGCTCTAAGCTATGCAAATCAAAAAATGAATTACTTGCGCGTGCTAGGTTCTGACTGCTTTCTCGAATAATTTTCGCGGTGAAATTCACCATAGGCTCCGCAGAGGTGGACTCTACAAACTCGGAATACCCCACGATCCCCGTCAACGAAGTGCGCAACTCGTGCGACAACCGCTCCATCAATTGAGATTCTTTTCTGGAATAGCCTCGCTTGCAATTTAACGCATGAAAAAGCCATGACTTGAATCGAGATAAACACAATCGCATATACGCTCCCATCAAAAAACGCATGATGCGCATCTAGATGGATGACGTTAACTTCAAGTCTTCATTCTCCAGATACCAAGGCGACTTTCAGCGGTATCAGCTACCGATAGTTTATTAACCACCTTAAACTTGTGCGTCCCCATATCAAAATAAACGCGTTCAAAGTAATACGTATAGTCTGCGTCCGACACCTTGCACCATTGAGACACGGGATCAAATTGAAGCACCTCAAACAAGTAATGGTTCAACGCGTTCATGAACACAGAAAAACCAACAAACTGATGCACCGTCTCTCTTGAACGAATCAACCATTCCGCCCGTGGGTAGCACCGGCAAAGTAGCTCTACGTCCGAGTCATCATCAACCATCATGAGTCCGTAGTACTCAAAGTCATACGTAATGCGCCCCACGTATCCACCCTCACCATCTTGCTTGACGATGATTGATCTGGGAAAAATTTTGAGATACGACATAAATGAGATTGAGTGTCTAACGATTGCGCAAGCCTGCGCATCATGCTCACGCAAATAGAGGAAGCCACTACCGGCAATCATCCACAAAAGTTTTAATTTTTATGCTTGAAAAGATAAATTGGGATTCCATTAAACACACGCAACCGAGTCCCAGACTTGTCAAAACCATTGAAATCAAACCACTTCCCCAAGCTTCTCGCCATCCTCTGCATTGCCCCAACCGTCGCAATCGCACAAGACGCATGGCAACTCAACGCATCCGCCACCGCCATGACCGGCCACTATGCGGACTCACAAACCATGTACAACCAACACGGTGTCGGCGTGCGCATGTCGGGCGAGAAAGACAAAGCATGGGGCATCACTGCGGGGTTGCAATCTACACGCATAGACATGGCCCCCATCACACAAGTCTCCAAACAAGACCAAGACAATTGGCTGCTCTCTGCTCATATCCACCTGCCTACCCGTGCTGCACCTGGACGTTTGACATTCCAGCTCGATGCACACCAAGTCAACAACGATGCCGCTCAAAGCATCAGCAGCGATGTGCGTGCCGTTGCCCCCAAAGTCACGTGGGTGTCATACACACAACCACTCAAACTTGACTTGAGCGATGCCAGCTCCAACTACAAAAACACCCCTGCCACCATTCATCAACGCAGCGCAGCCATTGCCTACGGCTTTACTAATCAAACCAACTGGGTGCAAGTACGCAGCTACGCCATCAACAATCTTGACCCACTCAGTGCACTGGGCCAATCCAGCACCCGCGCTACAGACATCAGCCTCACCCACATTCTCAACGGTACCAACAACGTGGTCCCCACCAGCATAACCGTGGGCCTTGAGCGCGGCAAACGCATCTACGTGATAGACATGACAACGCAAACCCTCTACAACTTGCCGATGCTCAACGAAGGCGGTGAAAAAATTTCAGCTAACTGGAAGCTCAGCAAAAATACCGAGATGAACTTGCAATTCAGCAAAACTCGGTACTTCTCTGACGTGCCCACCGCGCCCTCAGCGCACCGCTTTACCCTAGACACACTCAGCGCGCAAATCGCCACCGCTTGGTAAGCCAAAGCATCAAAGGTAATGGCTATTGATTTAAAGCGGGGCCTCTACAGCGGCATCCGTAACAAACTCCCCTCCCATCTGCGCAGCGTTGAAGACTATTACTTCTTATCGTTTTCGGTCTCAGCTGTTTCATGCTTGGTCTTGCTATCACCTTTGCTTGCCTACACAGGGCAAGATCGCCCTGCATGGTCATCTGCGTTATGTGCATTACTCATTAGCCTGTGCATCGGCTTGTGGCGATTAGGCGTCTCCATTCCGTGGGTACAAATCATCTATCAAGCCACGCTAATGTGGGCCATTTTGTACAACGCTTACTACTCAGGTGGCGTTGCATCGCCCGTCATGGTTTGGATGGGCATCGTCCCAATTCTTCCTCTGTTTACTGTCTCTAGACGCTGGAGCTATGCGTGGCTCATCGTCTCATTCACTGCGGTTATCAGCATCTACTGCGCTCAACTCAACGGCATGATTCCCATGTCTGCTGACAAGAGTCAGCACGAACTTGCCCTCAGTGCCATCATGATTGGCCTGCTCTGCATCACCCAAGTCATGCTTGTCATAACCTACGACTCAGCCAATGCACAAAACATTCGTCATATCAAGCGCAAAAACGAAACGCTAAATAAACTCTCACAAGAACTGCAACTTGCCAACGTACACAAAGACAGATTCTTGGCCACCGTCAGCCACGAAATGCGCACACCGCTCAACGCCATCATGGGCTATCTGGGGCTGCTACGTAGCTCTGACGACTTGCCCACCATAGCCACGTCTTATGTGCAAGGCGCACAAAACTCATCTGCCCACTTGCTCACCGTCATCAACGACTTGCTGGACTATTCACAAATACGCCAAGGCAAACTTGTTTTTACGCCACAAACCGTCAACCTGCACCAAGTCCTTCAAGAGACACACCAAACGCTAGCCCCCAAAGCTGCAGGACAAGCGCTCGACTATGTACTGAACCTAAACCCCAACCTTCCGCAATGGGTGCGCATTGATCCACATCGGTTCACACAAATTTTGCTCAACCTACTTGGTAATGCGTTGAAGTTCACCGAACAGGGTGCTGTCATCACGTGCGTTCGTTTTGAAGCTGACCTATCAGAACCCGATGCAGGCCTACTCATCATGCAAGTGCAAGACACAGGCATTGGCATCCCCAGCGATTCCGTGGAACACATCTTCGAGCCCTTCGTGCAACTCGACACCCAAACCAACCTTGGCAATGACAATGCTTTGCGCGGCAATGGCTTGGGCTTATCCATCACACAAACCCTCATCAAAAACTTAGGCGGCAGCATCACCATTGCCAGCCAAGTAGGCATAGGCTCTACCTTTGAAGTACGTCTACCCATCAAGACCGCGCAAGCTCCCATCCTGAGTAATCAAGAACCGGTGCATCAAACCCACCAAGATCAAATCTATTTGCTCTTGGTCGATGACCATGCCACCAACCGACTGGTCGCCTCGGCCACTATCAAGCGCGGCTTGCCCAATGCACGTATTGACGAAGCACGCAACGGCACAGAGGCCATAGAAAAAATGAAAACCAACCACTACGACTTGGTGCTCATGGACCTCATCATGCCCGACTACTCTGGCATTGAAGTCACTCGCATCATCCGTGCTGAATGCCCACCACCGCTATGCGATGTCGAAGTGGTGGCACTCACAGCCAACGTGGCGGACGATGCAATGAAGGCCTGCTTAGAAGTTGGTATTCGCGAACTTCTACCCAAGCCCTTTGACCGTGAGGTGCTTATTCGCACCATCCTTCAGCATTTCACGCCAAGCGCAAAGCCAGCAAAGCAAACCAACAAAACAAATACTTAAATCCGCGCAAACAACCAGCAAACTGCCAATCCGCTAATTTGTCGATATCAACAAATCAAGCGAAGGCATTACATGAAGCGGAGCACTCGAGCCATTGCGCAGCGAACACTTGCTGTGCTCGCGCTTGCAACAAATGAATCTTTGACTTAAATTTATTTGCTTTCCAGTTTTCATAAAAAATCAACATTCAAAAGGAGTGCAGTAGCCACTAGCAACTTATCGGGAACCTATACCAATGATTTTTAAAAAAACTTATCTATGTCTATCCAAAATGTAGCAATGCCTGCCGTAATACTGAAGATCAGGTTTATTGGCTAACAACTACCGCGAAATGCCGCGGCCCCTCACCCGCCCAGTGGTACGCCATCGCCTGCTCATATGCTCTCTCCAAGTGCCGCGTAAAACGCTCGCAATCGAACAGCGGTGCCTGCAACCGCTGGCTTTGAAGCTTGTCACGCAACGCACGCGACCTCTGCGGCTCTTGCGCCAGTGCCACCGCCATGTCTTCGTACTCTTGCACCGACTGCGCAATCAACCCCGGCAAACCCACCGCCTTGAGCAAACTGGCCGCTACTCGCGACGCCAGCGACCGCCCCGACAACGTCAACACCGGTAGACCCGCCCACAACGCATCACTGGCTGTCGTGTGTGCGTTGCACGGCCAAGTATCCACAAACAAATCCGCCAGGCGATGACGTGCCAAATGTTCGGGCAAACTCATACGCTGCCCAAACACCAGCCTATGCGCCTCCACACCCCGCGCCTGGGCCTCTCGGCGCAGATTGGCCACCACCATGTCGTTGTCTGCCAACAGCCACAACACGCTGTCTGGCACTCGCACCAGCAGACGCATCCAGACATCAAACACCTCCGGCAAAATTTTGTAGTTATTGTTGAAACAACAAAACACAAAACCCTGCTCGGGCAATCCGCACTCCGCACGCGTGAACTCCCGCTCGGCAATCACACGCTGCCTGTCGTTGACTTGGTAACTGTCAGGCAACCAAATCACTTTTTCTGAGTAATGCTCAACATCCTCGGGACCAATTAGCGTCGCATCAGCAACGATGTAGTCAATATACGGTGCCCCCATCGTGCCTGGATAACCTAGGTAGTTGATCTGGATAGGTGCACAGCGATAAGCAAAAATCCCCGTTCGACTACTACCCGTATAGCCCTTGAGGTCCAACGCAATGTCAATCTCCAATTCTCTGGATAGCCGCGCCACATCCAAATCACTTTGATCTTGCACATCCATGAAATGGTCAAACGATTTTGCTATGCGCACACGCATTGCATCTTGCACATCAGGACCAAAACTAAAACCGTACAGCTCAAAACGCTCACGGTCATGAAACTCAAACAATTGAGCCATGAGGTATGTCGTGGCGTGGTTGTGAAAATCAGCTGAGTAGTAACCAATCTTCAACTTTCTCCCGTGCGGTGATCGCATCACGAATTCAGGCGATGTCACTTGGACTGGGCATACACGATCCGCAAAAATACGAGCTGCGTCTAGCAACAAATCTGGCGAATCTACCAACGCTAACAAGGGAAAAGGGTCGGCCATCGGTCGACCATGTGACACCCCCTCAGTCAACTCACTCAACTCTTGTGCCAAACCCTCCCACTGGCACAACTGCATTTTTAAATGCAGCCGATCACCCCTCACAAAATGATGTTCAGGGTCAAGCCGAAGCACCTCATCGAAACTGACCAATGCTTGCGCGTGCTTTCCCATTCTCTGCAAAGCCAATCCACGAACAAAAAAAATGTTCGCCTCTGGCTCTAATGCAATGGCCGCATCAAAACTCTCCACTGCCTGCGCTAGATACCCCATTACCCTTAGAGCTTCACCACGATTGACATAAGCCCCCACAGCCTTTGGCTCCAGCGCAATCACTCGATTAAAGGCTTCAACAGCCGCTTGCTCCCGGTGCAACTGATGCAACGCGACACCACGTTTCAAATGTGCCTCCACCAAGTCAGGTTCAAGTTCAATCGATCGGTCAAGACTCTCCAGCGCCTCCACCAGCTTCTGACTCTCCATCAAAGCAGCCGCTCGATTGGCATGCGCCACCGCGTAATCCGGCTTCAAGGCAATCGCTTGGTCATAACTGGTGACTGCTTCATCAATTCGCCCCAGTTTTAGCAAAGCATTGCCTCTGTTAGAAAACACCGCAGCGTAGTCGGGCTCCAGCTCAAGCGCTTTGTCATAACTGCTGACCGCATCCTCCCAACGCCCCAGGGCCTGCAAAGTGTTCCCACGGTTGTAATGTGCTAAGACAAAATCTGCCTGCGCCTTCAACGCTGTGTCATAGCACGCCAACGCTTCCTCAAGTCGTCCCGCTTTCTTGAAAGCGTTGCCTTGGTTGTAAGCCGAAGCTGCATTCTCAGTGATTGAAGCCACTCAGGCCCCCTGCTGAGGAATCCGAGCCATCTCTTGTGCCTTCACCGCAAAATGTCGCGGCCCCTCGATCATCGGATAGCGCCAACAAAGGAAATGGCAAAGAAACAAGCCTTGAACAGCTCAAGGCATCGCATAAGTATTTAAGATGATTTGAGAAGTCGCTCAAAGCACAAATTTGTGCGGCGATATGCAAACAATTTTCCATAAGAAGCTCATAGTCTGAGGTAATCTCTAAGGTTTGGTCATAGCTGATCAGTACTTCGTTCAGTCGCTTTAACTCTTTAAGCGCATAACCACGACTTTTTATAGCCTTCACATCGTCAGGCTTGATTTTGATGGTTTGGCCAAAATTGGCTAACGCATCGTCCAGCCGGTCCAAGCCCAATCGATCTATCCCATGGTCAAGGTAAGCCTGCAGAAATTTCGGGTTGATCTCGATTGCCCGCTTACAACTAAGCAGCGCTTGATCACATCGGTTCAATTCCAGCAACACATTCCCCCTGTTGCTATAGGCATCTGCGTCATCCGTCTGAATTTCAATAGCACGATTAAGCTAGCCAATGCCTCGTCGAGGCACTCCATCACCAGCAGGACATTGCTCTTAATGTTGTACGCCAATGCAGAATTTGACTTAATCTCTATGGCGTGCTCGCAGCTGCCCAGTGTCTCCTGCCTTCGTTTCAACGCCTTCAACACATTACCTCGTTGGTTGTATGCATTTGCATAGTTAGGTTCAATTTCAATGGCACAGTTGTAGTAATCCGATGTCTCATCGAACTAACACAACGCTTGAAGTGCAAGACCTCGATTGCAATAAGCATCAACACATCGAGGGTTGATCTTCAAAGCTTTGCCAATTAACTCAACAGCCAATCCATGATCTCCCGCCTGATGTGCAATAGCCCCTAATAAATGCAGTGCATTAACATGCTGCGGCTTGCTGTACCAATACCTCTCATAAAACATCTGCGCCTGTCCCAGCTGTTTCCAATGATGCACCGCAACAGCTTGCTGCAACACAATCCGCGTTGAGGTCTGATAACACCATCCACGCGTCAAAGTGTGAGCTTTTACAGCTTTACTCATTTCTACGGTATCTACTACATCTGCAGTTACCTTAAATGACCGTATATCTAAATACGGTGTTGTCCATAGGCAGCCCCGTTACATTTTGCAAAGTCACATAGAACAAATCGCCACCAGCAGTCGACCCATTGCTGTCCAGCGTAAATGTGGTGCTCCCGTTTGCTTCTGCTTTGTTGGTGACATAACCACCAGTCACAAGATTGGTTCCGGCTGCCAATGTGCCGACAAAGCCTGTAATGTCGATGATGTCATGGCCTAGCGAAAAATCGGTGGAGGTGACAGATCGGTTTGCTATCGTGTTCATCTTCAAATATTTCAAGAACACAACATCATTCCCAGCGCCTGTTGTGATAATGTCCCCCCCCCCTACGCTTGAAATGTAGTCCGTATTGTTCGTTCCAAGAATGGTGTCAGCTCCTGATCCCCCTGCGTACACACCAACACCTTGGGTCGTGTTAAAAACCGTCGTCAAGCCCGTGGTCTGATCAGTCGCCTCCAATCTGAAGTTGTATTCACCAGGACTCAGCGACCACTGCTCTAAAGTCAATGCGAACGTTCCTGCCGCCGAAAGGCTCTTAGATGCTAACAATTGGTTATTACCATAAACGCTCACCAGCGCCGCCTTATCTACGCTGCCATTAAAGGTGATGTCAGGATCAACCGTCGTTTGATGCGTAGTGAAATCGGTAATCAAGCGTGTTGTCTGTGTGCCTTCTTTGTCTATGCCAATGCTCACATTGCTCAAGACCGGTGCTGTGCCTGTCTGTGTAAGAATCGTCACGGCCTGAGTCGTTCCAAAGTCAACCGCATTACCCGCCAAATCCATGTATTTAAAACTCAAGGTGTGATCTCCAGCGGCCAATGAAGCGGTAGGTGCAATCGTCACATTGTGATTACCTGCACCGATGTCATTGCTCGTCAACAAATAACTGCCCAACAAGGCCCCGTTTTCGTAAATCTGAACTTGGTCGTTCACTTGGGCATAGGTTCCGTCGTAAGACACGGTGAAACTGGGCTTGGTGTTGACAGCATCGGTTACAGCTTTTTGATAGTACAGCTTAATGTTTACCAAATCGTACCCACCATCTGTACCTGAGCCGTTGGCTAGGGTCGAATAAAGATTGGTATCCGGCCAATAGCGATCATCAGCACTGCGTATGTACAACTGATCCGTATTATTCACATTCGCAATGGTGAACTCGATCTTCACTCCTTTTCTAAACACATCATTGAAAAAATTCATCCATGCAGTCGAACCGTTGGTCATTCCACTGACCGACGTGTACTCGATCAGAGAATCAATACCATTTGCGCTGCCAGTAATGCCCGCTCCAGAAAACTGTGACTGAATCATTTTGATAGAGCTCAAAAAATCACTGACCGTCATACCCAAAGGCACATACGAAGTGATGTTCCATTGATCACCATTGACGCTTGTACTACTTCTCCAAGAATTACCTCCATTATTCAAAAAAACGTCATTGGTCACTCCAACTTGCCCTTGCGCGCTAACGGTGCCTTGCACCATATTGGCGGTACTAACACCCGAGGAGAGATCGACAACGTAAGTCGCCATGACCGTTGATGAAGCAACAGGCGCAACTCCACTGATGAAGGTAGAGCTAGAGGTATCAATCTTAATTTCCGACAGCGCTCGCACTGTGCTGACATTGCCCGCCAAGTCTGTCTGAATAGCCTTGAGATTGCTGTATGTGCCTTCTTGCAATGTAACGTTGAGTGTTCCTACGTTGCTGGTCATCGTCACCGTGCTCAGACTCTCGCCGTTATCAAGTGCGCCGTTTGTGTTGGTATCGTTAAACAAGGTCACGCGCGCACCAGTTTCAGCGGCAATGCTGAAGACAAGGTTGGTTTGATTGGTCACCCCATCGTTGTTAAACGTACCAGCGTCAGAACTGGTTTGTAGCGTTATCGTCGGTGAACTAACAAAATTATCGTAAGTGATGGCCTGCGTCGCCAGCGCACCAGTGGCGTGTGTGCCATCAAACGCGCGCACCTGCACACTAGGGCTGCCCGTCAGGGTCAGACCATTGATCGTCACCGTCTTGGCTGTCGTGTTCGTGGCGCTCACGGCCGTCCAATTTGTGCCACCATCGACGCTGTACTGGAATGTTTGCCCGGCAGTCAGATCGACGCCCGTATAGGTAAACACCACGCTACCCGTGCTCTGGTTGGTCACGGCATCATTGGGTGTAGGGTCAGTCGCCGCACTGGTTACGTTGGTAAAGCTCATGCCCGTACCACCACTGATAGTGGAATCAATCAGCTGGGTTGCCAGTGCGTTGGTGAAGTTACCTGCCGCGTCGATGGCGCGCACTCGCACATTAGGGCTATTCGTGAGATCCAAGTTGCCAATCGTTACTGTCTTAGCTGTTATATCCGTACTACTCACATTAGCCCAGCTCGTTCCGTCGGTGCTGTACTGGAAGCGCTCATCGCTGTTCAGATTCGCCCCAGTGTAGGCAAAGGACGCCGTGCCCGTTGTACCTGAACGATTCACGCTGAGGAAACTCATGCCCGTTCCACCCATGGGGGCTGTACCATCGTACGTAATGACTTGCGTCGCAAGCATACTGGTAACGTTGCCCGTACCGTCTATCGCGCGCACCTGCACAGTAGGACTATTCGTCAGGGTCAAACTACTGACTGTCACCGTTTTAGCCGTCGTATCGTTAGCACTCACGGCCGCCCAACTTGTACCTCCATCAATGCTGTACTGGAAGCGCTCACCGTTGCCCAAGTTCACGCCTGTATAGGTAAATATCACCGTGCCTGTACTCTGGTTGGTCACGGCATCGTTAGGGACATTATCGAGGGCACCACTGGTCACACTGGTAAAGCTCATGCCTGTACCACCCACCGGCGCTTGGTTGTCCACTTTGACGTTCGTCGTGTCCGATGTCGTCGTCGCGTTGCCCGCATCGTCCGTCGCCGTGACCGTCACGTTCTTGTTCGTGCCGTCAATGCTGCCGCCTGCAATCGTGTAGCTCGCCACGTATTTGCCACTGTTGGCGCCACTCGTCGCCAAGGTCGCTGCCACCGCAGACCCGCCTCCAAACTGGCTGAAGTCCACGGTCACGCTGCTCAGATCCGTGTTGCCCGTCGGGTCATACACCGCCGTCACCACATCACCCGACTTGTACGTGCCGCTCGTGCCGCTCGCGCCACTGATGCTGATGTTCGCATCCGCCACCGCAGGTGCCACGGTGTCGATGCTTTGGCTATCCAAGCTGCTGAGGTCAGCATTTTGGATGAGGTTGCCATTAGCGTCTTTAAGATCTCCGCCGATGAGGTTCAGGGCAACTTGACCACTGGCGACATTAGTCTTTGGGGCGACTTTGACAAGATATTGCCGCGTCTGACCAGAGACAAGGCTGACTTCGGTGACAGTGCCGTTGGTCGCACTAAAGTGAGTAGCATCCAGAGTACCGACAATGTCTTCGTCAAAGGTAACCGTGAATTCGATGTTTTGGTTGGTGACTGAGGCTGTGATGTTGTCGGCAACGTTGCTGACGCTGGGTGCTTTGGTATCGATGCTTTGGCTGTCTTTCCCACTGAGGTCAGCATTCTGAACCGCGTTGCCCGCTTGATCGGTCAGACCGCTGCCAATAAGGCTCAGCGCGACTTGACCACTGGCAATGTTGGCCTTCGGGGTAACGTAGACCTTGTATTGTCGGTTCCCCAAATCAGTCACGGACGTCACGTCACCGTTGGTGGCATTGAAATTAGAAAGTCCAACCGTACCGACGACGTTTTCGTCAAAGGTAACCGTGAATTCGATGTTTTGGTTGGTGACTGAGGCTGTGATGTTATCGGCAACGTTGATGACAGCGGGAGCCTGCGTGTCAATGGCTTTGAGGGTCAGCTGCGTGGCAGTGCCCACGTTGCCTGCGGTGTCCGTACGGCTGGTATCCACCTTGATGGTCTCGCTGCCGTCAAATGCGCCTGCCTTGGCGGTGTAGGTGTCTACCCCGCCAGCGATGGCCTTGGTGAACTTGGCGGCCAGGGCCGTGGCGTCCAGTGCCGAGGCGCCCACGGTGACGGTGACCGCATCTCCTGCCGTCACGCTGAAGCCCGACGCGAAGCTCGCGTTGTCTGTGTCCAGCACTTCGGTGATGACAACTGTTGGCGCCATCGTGTCAATGGCTTTGAGGGTCAGCTGCGTACTAGACGTCCCGCTACGCGTTGCCACCACCACAACACTTTCGTTGCCATCAAATGCGCCGTCCTTCGCCTTGTAGACATCTAATCCGTTAGCCGTCGTTTTGGCAAACTTGACGTCCAACTCTGTAGAAGACAGCGCTACGCCATCAACGGTGACGCTCACCGCATCACCCTCCTTCACAGAAAAGCCTGACGCATACGTGCCGTTGTCCGCATCAAAAACTTCGCCAACCGATACAGAAATCTGCACCTGCGGTTGCGCTTGAGCTGTTTGAACCTGCGTCGCAATGGCCGTAGTCAACCCCGAATTCACCGTCGGATTCAGGCTCTGCGCTTCTTGCGCACCTTGCTCCAACGACGAGTACAAACCGGCACTTACCTGAACCGAGGTTCCATTCACGACAATCGCTGCAGAGAGGGTGTTAATCGTGACCTGTGCATCACCAGTGATTGCGTCCAGACCAGAAAATGCCGCCAGAATCTTGCCAATCGCGTTTGGCGTTTCACCCGAGTTAGTTGCCACCGGCGTCAACTTCGTCACATCACCAGTCAGACCAAACGCCAAAGACACAGCGCTATTCGCCTCCGAAACCTTCGTCGCGGAAATGGCTGTGGCAGACAAACCCGTCTGCGCATCGACACCTGCCTTGATCGCAGCTATTGTCGTCAGCGGGTTGACGTTCATTGTCAAGGTCGACGATCCAACGACACCAACAGCAAGATATTTCGCGGTTAGCGTCTTATTCTGACCTGTCGCCTCATCCTTATAGTCCGCACCGCCCGGTGTTGTATCAACCACCATCGCCAGAACAACACCCGTATAGATGCCAACATTCAGATGAAACGATCCGCCATCCCCAACCTGCGCGGTACTATTGGCCTCAGTCCCATTAACAAAATCACCGTTCGCTTTACGAACCACTACCGTCAGACCACTGCCCGCCACAATTGGGCCACCAGTTATGACCCCATCAAGGACATTACCGCCACTGATACCACCGTTTCCACCACCACCACCGCCGGCCGCCGCCGCTACAGCAGCAACGCCCAACCAAACGAAACCCGTCAAGAAATTTGGCGCAGCAACCGAAGTACTCGCCCCAGCCCCCACCTCGTGAGCTGCAGATTGACCCTCTACCGAAAGGATTGAAGTGTCACTTGCAACGGGCTGAACATAATCCCACTCAACTCCTCCAATAGAGACATCGGGAGTTGTATAAAAATCGGTGACTTCAACCAGCTTTTCGCCATCGCCCTCAATCACAAGGTCTTTGCCCACTTGCTTGAGATGCAAGTCATGCGTGGCGTTAGCCTTGGCATGCGCCTGCGTTTGGGCGGATGAAGTGCCTTGCACCTGCACATCCACTTTGACGCCCTCTGGCACATGAAGCTGAACAGGTTGACCTTGCGGCTTGACCAAAGTTCTGCGTGTTACTTCGCCGCCAGAAGATGTCAAAGTGATGATGACTTGCTGCATGAAAAAATCCTGTCCAACTTTAAAACTTGAGTCGAGAAGAATATCTTTCCAGGAACATAAAAATTGCGAAAAAGAACCCATTTCCGGCACAAACTTCCGGCTTAGCTCGCAAGACTTGAGTTAGCGTTCTCCCAACGCCTGATCAAAAGTTTTGGTGATGGGTTTAGTGAGATAGCTCAACACACTACGCTCTAAGGCTTTGATTTCAACGCTGGCTGTAAGTCCAGGACGCATCTTGATCTCGTGCGCTTTTTCGCCCTGAAATTCTGTACCCGTGATACGCACGCGCACGATGTAGTAGATGGGCGGGTTGTTAGGGCCAATAGGGACACCGGGACTGGTCTTTTCTGCGAAGAGGGCATCGGCACTGATGTAGTCGACCTTGCCACGCAGACTACCAAAAATTGAAGAGTCATACGCATCAAGCTTCACGCTGGCGCCTTGGCCAAGGGCCACAAAGGCAATGTCGGCGGGCGGTATCTTGGCTTCGGCTATCAGGTTGTCGCCGGTGGGCAACAGCTCCATCACGGTATCGCCTGCGCGGACCACACCACCCAAGGTGCTGACTTTGATGTTGTTGACCACAGCATCCACAGGGGCGACCAGCTCGGTGTGCTCTAACACTTGGCTGCGGTCGCGGAGCTGTTCGGTTTGGGTGCTGAGTTCTTCTTGCGCTTTGGTCATTTCGGCCTGTGCGTCCTGGAAGTATTTGTTGCGCTTGCTCGCAAGCTGCGCCTTGATGTCGGCCACGCTGCGTTGTAGGCGCAAGATTTCGGCACGGCTCACGTCACCCGATTTTTCTAGTTGACGATTTATGCTGAGTTCGTCTTGCCCCAAAGACAAGATTTCTTGCAAAGCATTAATGTCGTCTTTGAACGCGGTTTGACGTTTGTTGTAGAGGTCGGTTTGGTTGCGAATGTAGTCGGTGTAGGTGAGTAGCTCTTTGTCAAACACCAAAGGCTTGCCATAAACCTCGGCATGCAAACGCGCAAGGGTGATATTGAGCGCGGCTACTTTGGCGCTGCTGTCAGACACAGCAGCTGCAGCACGTTCTTTTTGCAAAGTAGCCAAGAGCTGGCCAGCTTTGACTACATCACCTTCTTTAACGTGAAGTTGTGTCAGTACACCGCCGTCGGACGACTGCACAAGCTGTGTGCGCTCGGCCGCAATGATTTGCGCTTGAGCGCGTGTGACTTGGTCAATCTTGCCCACAGAGGCCCATAACAACAACAGCAAGATGCCTCCTACCATGACGCGAATGCTCCAGCGCGCACGCAAGGGTGCATGCAGGTCATGCGTGCTAGACGATGCAGTGGTGTCAACAGCTGATTGAGGAGAAACGAACTCAACCACACGCTCAAAAAAATTAAGCGTGGCTTGCAAGGCGCGCATAAGGCGCTGCAATTGGCGTTGTTTGAAATCGGGTTTAACTTCGACGTCGGTCACACCGTCATCAGTAGGGGTTTGGTCTGGCGGTGTCATGTGGGGGCGGCTTCAGGTGCAGGGGCAGATGCGGCAGGTGCGTGAGCAGCAGCTTGCGCCGCCGCTTGTTGTTGCGCGTTGTTTTCTTGGAGTTTTTGCAGCACAGCGTCACGTGGGCCATCGAGCACGATACTGTTGCCAGCAATCACGATGATGCGTGTGACCAGCGGCAACACGCTGGGCTTGTGCGTGACGATGACCATGCTTTTGCCCGCTTGCGCTTCTTGCGCCAACACTTGCAGGCAGCGGCGCTCTTGCTCGTCGTCCATGGTGGCGGTGGGCTCGTCTA
>JACCDY010779517.1_pt1 | contig 17300 bp, 9 predicted proteins | sample 7446391 | NCBI WGS metagenome assembly JACCDY01 (sample SAMN15323451, study PRJNA562643) | freshwater metagenome | isolation source: river surface water | place: USA:Blue River Watershed | collected 2017-08-18
AGTGTCGGAAGCGTTACCCGTCAGTGTCGGATTGTTACCCGAAAGTGTCGAAACGGTTACCCGATATATACGATAAACCCTTCTATTTTGTCGTCCGTGCATTGTATCGGTATGTCGTTGTCGGATTGTCGGATCGGTTACCGGGGCGGTTATCACTTATTTTAGCTATGAGCTGATATTTACAACAAAGGGGATACTGGCACTTGTTCGGACATAACACCAGGCGCGCCTCCAATGACACCCGTTTCCGGATCCGAAAGGTACTCCCTCGTTGTGTGTGGGGTAGTCGGTTTTGTCTGTATTGGTCCCTGACAGTATCTTGCGTCATTCGGATCCAAGATGACCGAGGAGGGTCTCGCGCTTCGCGCGACTGCCGCCGGGTAATAGCTCGCAGACTCGTGAACAAAAAGAGACCGCCGCCACTCGCGCCTCTAGTCCTTCTCGGCGAGCGAGCGCGTACGGCATCCTCCGCCTAGACGGGACCCACCGCTCCGGGGTCCGGAAACACCCCAGAGCGAGACGTCTAAGCAAGAGGTACGGGCCCTGCGCGGGGTGGGCCCATTCGGCTACGTTGTTGGGGCTATACCACCCAGGGCCGGCTTGCGCCGGGCGTGGGGGTCACAGGCGGTCCCGGAGTCTACTCCGTAAGCCCGGGGCTGCTCAGACGGCGGACCGCGCGCGGTCCTTATTTCGTATCCGAGAGCTCTCGCGGACCCAGCCCACAACGAACAGAGGCGCCCCCCTTTAATAGGTGCGCGCAAAACTAAACTAACGAGAGAGGGGTATATTCCCGGGCGATGACGACGGAGGGGGGTGCGCCGCTGAGGGGTGAACGTGGGCCAGAGGAAGAGTTTACGCGGCTAGCGGCGAGGTTTCAGGGGTTTGCCTCGGTAGTGGGAACCCGAGCCGCACGATGTCCGACCCGCGGATTTTCACTGAACAGCCCTGAGTGGTTGGCGGACTTTTGTGCTGGACTGGGGTCTTTCGCCCACGCGCGATGCCGCGCAAGAGGCGGAGGCTGCGTGCCATCTACCAGGCAGGCCAATCTTATGGCGCTGGGGTGAGCCGCCCCGGAGAGACACTCGAGACCACTAGCCCACCGACTCGAAATTTGCCAGCATCATTGAGGACAAAGTCCTCTGTCGCGTCTCCTAAAGGAGCGGTGTGCGTCGCCACTTAGTGTTTCGCCACCATGGGTTGCCCCAGAGGCACGCGCAGGAAGCAAAAAGGTACCGACGCCCCTCCACCCGGACACCCTAACCACGGCGGGAGGGAGTATTACGCGGGGGCTCGTCAAGAAATGTCGGGCGGGGGCGCGAGCCTCACTGCGGGTCGCCGTAGGCTTGGAGAGAAATGGACGACGCGTAGATGTCTTTCGAGAGAAAGGCGTAGACCTTTTTGTCGTCGAGTATCGCGAGGGCGCCGTCCATCGGGGATAAAGAAAGAGTGACCTGTTTAGGGAAGGGGGGCGGGCCATCGGCCTCATCAAACTCAAAAGCGCCGCGAATGGCGACGACGTCCGAGCCCGGACGATCGGCGACGGCGGCCCTGAGAGACCGCCACCAGCCGGGGGGCCTGGCGCGGAGCGTGAAGGCCTGGCTGGTAACGACGGCCCCGTCGTCGCCGACGATGCGCAAGTAGCCTTGGTTCTCCTTCGAGCTGCCGTCGCGCGGGCCGATAAACAGCATGAAGTCGCTCACTTGGGCTTCCCTCATCCAGCTCGGGTCTCCGGACCAGACGCCGCAGGCCCAACCGAGGTGACGGTGCGAAGCGGAGCGGCCGGACCAGGCGGCAATCACGACGAGAACCAGGAGGATGGTGACGGCGACGATTAGGCAGCGGGCGTCGGGGCGGCGGAATTTAGTCATGCCTCTCGGGCCCGGCAGTGTACTCCTCGCGGGGCCTCCTCTATAACCCTGCGGAACATGGCTCCGTAGCGGCGACGGAGCTCCCGTCGAGCCGCCGGGGGCCAGGTTGCCGGCTCGCCGGGCGGCAAAAACACCCCGTCACGGCACGATCACTCCGAGTCGGGGTGCGGAGCGTCGCTATCGAGCCCCGGAAGCTCGGCGCCGCTGCCGGGATCGGGGAGGCCATCGCGCGGAGCGACCTGCGAGCTCGCAGAGGCGCCCTCGGAGCGGGGGGCCTGCGGCTCGTGCGGGCCGGGGGCCCCGCCGTCCGCGACCTTAGCCACAGCCAGAGAGCTCGCGGGCCTCGCGGCCGCGCCGGCAGAGGGGGCGGGCCGCGAGCGGGGGGCGGGGGCGGGCTTTTTTGCGAGTAGCTTGCCTTTGGCCAGGGCCCGGTCCCACGAGTCGAGCTGGTCCCGGAGGAACCGGCCCACCACCCCGGCGGAGCCGGCGGACGCCGGGGGGACGACGGCGGCGAACCCGGCCACGAGCTCCATGAAGACGTCGCGGTTGCAGCAGAGGTGCTCGCTCTCGTAGACCCGGTTGCCGGCGAACCACCCCAGGGCCCGGACCCAGTTGAGGACGAGGACGGCGACCGCGTGGTGGAGCGCGACGAACGGGGTTTTCTGCTTCGGGGCGCGGGGGAGGGAAACCCGGAGGAGGGCCTCCAGCCGGAGCCGGATGGCCTCCGGAAAGTCGAGGTCGTAGGACAGGGGGTCGGCCCGGAGGAGATGCGAGAGCTGGGAGGTAGAGTCGATCATCAGGCGGAGGATCGCCGCCTCCCGCCGAGGCCGGGCGGCGAGCCACTCGAGGGGGGAGTATGCCTCGGGGGGGACGGGGCCGGAGACGGAGATGAGGTCGGCGACCCCGAGGAGCATCGCGGCGAGGCCGACCTTGACGTCGGTGGCGACGGTGACCGGCTGGGTGACGTCCTTGTCCGGGCTGTCCGAGATGAGGTTCGAGAAGGTCTGCCAGTGTTTGTCGGCCAGGGAGTTGTCGAGTCGGTGCGGGCACTCGTGCCGGTCGTCGTCGGCCTGCCGGGCCTGGACCTGGGCCAGCGAGTAGGTCACGAGCGCCCGGCCGAGGAGAGCGGCCGTCCCGCGGCGGGTGCTGTCGGAGAGCTCGCCGATGAGCCTGCTGCACCCGGGGTGGCTCGGCAGAGGGGCGGCGGAGGGCGGGCCGCCGCGGGCGAGCTCGAGAGTGCTCGAAAGCGTGGCGAGGAAGGAGGCTTGGTTGCACAACAGCTCGCAGCGGAGGGTGTCCATGGCGCGGGCGAAGGGCGGCGATAGTGGGGCTGCCGCGGGTTCAATTTCGCCAACGGGCCCCTGGGCGGCGGCCCGGGCGCGTGCCGCGTGGCGGCCCCCGAGCGGGCGGCGAGCGCCTGGCATTTGAACCGAAGATCGTTGCCCCAATATTGCCCGCGGCGAGAGCCTACGGAATGGGACCCGCGAGAGGCACCACAGAGCCAGAGGCCCCGGCAGCGTTGCCGCGGGGGGCGGCGGGGCCAGGGGACCTGCACCCGGCGCGGGAGTACCCGCCGATCGAGGGGGTCGAGAACGGCGACCTGACCCAGCCGGACATGCTGGCCTACATCGACGCGGCGATGCACCAGGAGAGCCTGGTGGGCCACAACATCAACGTCTACGACGAGCTCGTGTCGGGCGGGATCGACCGGATCATGACCCAGCTCTTCAACGTGGACCGGATGCTGAAGAACCAGAGGACCCAGACGGAGGAGGACCGGCGGGTGACGACCTACCAGACGAGCTACGTCTTCCACAACGTCCAGGTGGGGCACCCCTCGGGGACGACCTACCTGACGGGCCAGTGCACCGACCTGTACCCGAGCCGGGCCCGGCTGACGGGCATCTCCTACAGCGGGGCGGTGACCCTGGGCTCGACGGTGACGCTGCGGGCCTACTACGAGGACGGGCACGTGGAGGAGAAGACGGCCGAGATCCCCCCCTTCCAGATCGGGGGTTTCCCGATAATGGTCGGGAGCCTCCGCTGCCACACGCGGGGGGCGACGCGGGAGGGCCTGAAGGAGCTGGGGGAGGACCCGACCGACCCCGGGGGCTACTTCATCGCGAAGCGGGGGGAGTGGGTCGTCGACCTCCTCGAGAACATCTGCTACAACAAGGTCCACATCCACGTGCGGATGAAGCCCAACGAGGTGGCCCGGGCCGAGTTCCTCTCCCAGCCGGGGGGGGCCTTCGAGAACAGCAGCCAGGTCCGCCTCCGCTACATGACGAACGGCCAGCTGACGGTCGAGATCAACTCGACGAAGTTCGAGAAGGTCCGGCTCCCCTTCTACGTCGTCTACCGCCTCTTCGGGATGACGAGCGACCGGGACGTGGCCGAGACGATCGTCTTCGACGCCGAGTCGGCCGACCCGCTGGCGGTGCGGATGCTCGACATCCTCGAGCGGGCCTTCCACCTGGCCGACGCGGCCTTCGCCCCCCTGGTCTACGAGCTGAACCGGGAGCGCCTGGTCCAGCAGACGGCCGAGCGGCTGGCCAAGTACCTGACGAACCCGACGGCCTACGCCACGAACGAGAGCGCGGTCCAGTTCCTGAACGAGGACCTCCTGGGGAGCCCGACGAAGCCGGGGGGCCTCGACAAGGTCCTCCTCCCCCACCTCGGCCAGACGGGGGCCTCGCGGATCCGGAAGCTCCGCTTCCTGGGCCTCCTCTTCTACAAGCTCCTCCTCGTGGCCGAGGGGGTCCTCCCCCCCACCGACCGCGACAAGTACTCGAACAAGCGGGTCCACGGGGCGGGGGTCTCGCTGGCGAAGGCCTTCAAGACGCAGGTCAACAACGGGGTCGTCATCCCCATCAGCCGGGCCCTGAAGCGCGAGCTGAAGAACAACCCCTGGTCGGCGGTGACCGACAAGACGATCGTCGACACCTTCCGGAACGCCCTGAGCACGAGCGACCTCAACCGGGCGATGGAGCAGGCGATCACGGCCGGCAACAAGACGATCGTGATCCGCCGGCGGGCGGCGACGAACCGCGTCAGCAGCCAGGCCCTCGAGCGGAAGAACGAGCTCAACACCCTCTGCGCCCTCCGGACGGTCGTGACCCAGAACGCGGGGAACGCCTCGAAGCAGACGGACCGGGCCGACATGATGCGCCGGTCCCACCCCTCCTACGGCGGGTTCATCTGCGCGGCCCACAGCCCCGACACGGGGGAGAACGTCGGGATGCGGAAGCAGCTGGCGGTCACGGCCAGCGTCTGCACCGCGGGCGAGGCGGCCCCCCTGAAGATGCTCCTCTGGGACGACCCCGCCGTGACCCGCCTCGACGACGTGGCGAGCGCCGAGATGGCCAGGCGGGGCCTCGCCCGGGTCTTCGTCAACGGCGAGTGGATCGGCGTCTGCGAGTCGGCCCACGAGCTCGTGGCCCGGTACCGGGCCCTCCGCCGCGAGGGGCGGGGGGTCGACCCCTTCGCGACGATCTACCACGACCCGGTGACCGACGAGGTCGAGTTCTGGCTCGACGTCGGGCGGCTCCGGCGCCCCCTGCTGATCGTCGACAACAACATCGCGGCCTACGACGCGGCCCTGCGCGCCGCGCACGCGCGCGCCGGGAAGTACCGCGGGTACGCGGAGGAGGCCAGCACCTTCACGCACGACGGCGCGGCGTACGACCTCAACGCGGCGCTGGCGATCGTCAGCGGCCGCCCGGCCACCGCGGTGCCGGTCGGGAGCCTGCGGTGGCTCGTCGAGCCGCCCGAGGCGCCCCCGGAGGATCTCGCGCGGGTCGAGCGGGCCGACCCGGCGGTGCCGGTCCTGGTGACGCGGTGGGAGGGCCGGGTCGTCGTCCTCGACGGGCTGCACCGCCTCCAGAGGGCGCTCGACATGCGGCTCCCCTCGCTGCCCGCGAGGTTCATCACCGCCGAGGAGCTGCGGTTCTGCCTGCCGGGGGCCCCCGACCGGGTCGAGTTCACCCAGAACGTCCGGTTCACGCGGGCGCACATCGACGGGATCCGGGCGGGGCGGATCACGCTGGCGGACCTCGTCCGGGAGGGGGTCGCCGAGTACGTGACCCCGGAGGAGCACGAAAACTGCTACCTGGCGGAGTCGATCCTCGACCTGCGGGCGCACCGCCACGACGTCACGGCGCAGTTCAGCCACTGCGAGGTCGAGCAGGCGATATTCGGCTTGGCGGCCCACCTGTCCCCCTACGGGGACCACACCCAGCCGGCCCGGGTCACCTACGAGACCAATCAGGGGCGCCAGACGGGCGGCTGGTACTGCCTCGCGTGGCCCTACCGGACGGACAAGAACCGCTTCTTCCAGTTCTACAACGAGGTCCCGCTCGTCCGGACCCTGACCCACACCGTTGTCCCGGCCAACGGCGCCAACGGCTACATAGCGTACGCCTCGTACGGCGGGGACAACCAGGAGGACAGCGCCATCATTTGCCAGGCCGCGGCGGACCGGGGCATGTTCGCCGGGGCCTTCTTCCGGTTCGAGATGGCGGAGCTCGAGAAGGGCGAGACCTTCTGCAACCCCGACGCGCTCACCACGAAGAACCTCAAGCCCAACGCCTGCTACGAGAAGCTGGTGGACGGCTTCATCCGCCCCGGGAGCGTCGTCCGCTACGGGGACATCCTCATCGGCCGCGTCGCCAGGCTCCCGCGCAATCGGACCGGGAGCGACGAAAGGTACCTCTACACGGACCGGAGCATCGTTTACCGGCTCCACGAGCCCTGCGTCGTCGAGGCCGTGCTGAAGCCGCGAGGGGCGAACGACGAACTGTTCGGAATAATAAAATTGAGACTAGAGCGCCCTCTCCGCACCGGGGACAAGCTAAGTTCGCGTTCGGGAAATAAGTCGATCGTCGCCAGACTCCTCCCGCAGAGCGACATGCCGTTCACGGAGAGCGGGCTGACGCCCGACCTTATCATTAACACCCACTGCATCGCGGGGGAGACACCGATCACCACATACTACGGCGTCTCCCGCCGCATGGACAGCCTCCCAGAAAAAGGAGGCCAGTCCTTGTGGGGTTGGAGCTCGGAAAAGTGCGGATTCGTCGAGTCCCACCAAATCGCGCGGATGACGCGCGGCGACAGCGAGGTCGTCCGCGTGACGCTCCAGGATGGTCGGACTTTGCGCTGTACCCCTAACCATAAAATACTCACCGCCGCGGAGGGAAAGTACGAGTTTGTGGATGCTGGCCAACTCACGCGCGAGCATCGCGTAGTTATGGGGCCCGAGGCCCCACTGGACGAACCTGCCGCGGACGAGGCGGGCTGGACCCTCCAGACCCTCGACATGACGGCGAGCCGCACTATACGCTATACCTACTCGTTCGCCGACGATATCGAGCGCGAGAGAGCTTTAGCGTTCGCCCGGATATTAGGGCTCGTTTGCACGGACGGGACTGTCACGGAGACAGACGATGCGTGCGCGTACACTGCGGCGGTGTACCTGGGGCACAGTCTCGACGTGGAGATGCTGTTGCGGGATGTACAGGCCTTGACCGGGAAAATTCCCGCGGCCTCTCGTCCAGCAGGGGTCTGGGTGGTGCATTTGCCTTCGGGCCTCGCCCGGCAAATATCGAGCATCCCCGGCATGTCCGTCGGAAAAAAGGTCCACGCGAGACCGGACTGGCCACACTTCGTGCTGGATCCCGCCTGTCCCCGTTCTCTCGTGAGAGAGTTCCTGGGCGGGTTGTACGGGGGAGACGGCCATGCGCCTGCGCTGATCGCGCATCGGGCAGAGAATCGCAAGGCCAAGAGTGGCCTGACTCGGTATGGACTGCTCGGCATCGCGTTTGATTTAACCATTGTGGACGCTCATAAGGACGCGATGCGTACCAAAATGGAGAAGCTGTGTGCTCTCTTAGCACGAGTCGGGGTCCTGGGGGCGACAGTGTATGGCCCCACGCGCCGCGCAAGCAGTCAAGGAGCAGCCGACGGCTGTCCGCGATTGCAATACGGGGTCCGCATACCTCCGTCGACGGCCTTCGCAACTCGGGTTGGCTTCCGCTATTGCATCCAGAAGGCCGCACGGCTGAACGCGGCGACTGCATATTGGCGTTATCTCGAAAACGTGCGCCAGCACGAGTTTGTCTTCCAGCGAGCCTGTGCCCATTACGAGGACGGGCACAAGATTGTCGACGCACTGGACAACGCTCGTGAGGACTTGCTTTGCGCCGAAGCGGCGCTCAATCAGTACTACTCTCTCCTTACGGTCAATGTAGTGAACAATCGCCGCCGCTCAACGGGGAGACTTGCTACCCTCGAAAAGCTAGATTATGCCCGGATTGAGGACCCTGAAAACTTCTTTAAGGCCGTGGGGTGCCTTGAATGGTTCATCCAGGTCGGCGCCGATGGGGCCCGCGTCAAGACCGGGTATGTTACGGTGACAGAGCAAGACTACCTTGCACCCTTCGCACTTGGCGTAGTCGATGTGCGCAAGGATGGCCGTGCCATTACTTACGACCTCTCGGTCCCTATCGCGAGGACGTTCGTGGCCAACGGCGTTTGCGCTGGAAATTCGTTCCCGAGTCGGATGACCATAGGTCAGTTGATCGAGACGAGCGTCGCGAAGGTCTGCGCGCGCCGGGGCATCATCGCCGACGGGACGCCGTTCCTCCCCGTCGACCACGAGGCGATCGCCCAGGACCTGTACGATCTCGGGTTTCGGTACAACGGCCGGGAAAGGATGTACAACGGCATGACTGGCGAGTACTTCGACGCGGCGATCTTCATCGGGCCGACGATGGAGCAGAGACTCCAGAAGTTCGTCCTCGACGACGAGCAGGCGGTCGCCGGGAGCGGGCCGACGGACGCGACGACGGGGCAGCCTTTGGGCGGCAAGCACCTCCAGGGGGGGCTCCGCTTGGGCGAAATGGAGTTCTGGTGCCTGGAGTCTCACGGGTCGATGCTGAATCTTCAGCGGAAGTCGTCGGTCGACTCCGACGGGCGCAAAATGCACGTCTGCCGCGGCTGCGGCAGCCTCGCGGTGTACAACGAGTTCCAGAACATCTACCTGTGCAAGCTCTGCGGCGACCTCGCGGACATCTCCGAGGTCGACGGGTCGAAGTCGGCGGTCCTGATGCACGAGGAGCTCGCGGCGTCCTGCATCCGGGTCCAGTTGGGCCTCGCCCCGAGGGAGTTCGAGGCGTACCAGAGCGAGCCCATTACGGCGTGAGGCCGCGGCAGCGGGCCCTCCGCGCGACAGCGCGGCGTCTTTTTCGAGGAGACGGGGACCGGGCATAGTCGGGGCGATGCCCGAGCCTGGTCCGAGAGAGTACCCTTGGGGGCCGCCGCCACACGAAATTTCTTGCCTCGGGCGGGTAGGGAGGGTATGCCTGGAGTTGTGCCACTGCGGGTGGTGTGGCGACGGGGACGGGTGGTGCGCTCACTGGGACAACGACACCTCGTGTCGCGACTTCGAGACGATGCACTCCTCGCCGCCCTGCCACTACCCTTATCAGTGGGCGGCAGTGGGGATCCTCGTCGCCTTTGCCCTCGCCACGTTCGCGCTCCTGGTGACACTCACGTGCCGGTTGTGGTGTCGCCCGTGCGGGTCCCCGCGCGGGTCCCCGCGCGCCGGTAGCCCGGTAATGAGCCTAATCCTCCGCCGCGACAGCTGCGAGAGCTATTCGGGCAGCAGCGCCGATGAGCGCTGACCCAGTTGGTATTTGAGAGGTGGTGGCGCCCAGTATGCCATGGCGCTGCGCGCCGCGGAAGCCCGTATTTCGGTGGGGGGCCAGGGGAGTGTCGAGCTGCTCGAGACGTTCGGAAACGACCTGACAGTCGTCAATGCTGCCCGGGTGAGCCTCGCCAGGGAATCGCGCGAGCTAACGGCCCGCGATGCGCGGCTGATCGCGCGCCTCGCCAGGGAGGACCACATTACGCCGTTCTTCCACCCCCAAGCCCGCTTCCGCATCCGAATGCCATTGTACGTGGCGCGCGAATGGTACCGGCACACAGTGGGCTTCACCCGGAGTGAGGTCAGCCGCCGGTATGTGTCGACGATGCCGGACTGCTCTGTCCCCGCTCCGGAGGAGGTGAGGGCCCGGTCGGAGCTGGTCAGGCAGGGCTCGAGTACCGAGCCGGTGCCCTGGGCGGTCGAGGCCAGCGCCCTCATGCGCGAGGCGGCCGATGTGGCCCTCGGGGCGTATTCCAAGTTGATCGAGGGCGGGGTGGCCCCCGAGGTAGCTCGCGGCGTCCTGCCCCAGAGCACCTACACGGAGTTTATCGAGACTGCTTCCCTCTACGGCTACGCCCGGCTGTGTCGGCTCCGGCTGGGCCCCGATGCACAAGCGGAGATCCGCGCCTTCGCGGAGGCCGTGGAGGCCCTCCTGCGGCGCCGATTTCCGGTTTCGACCGCGGCTCTTCGCCGCTCGTTGGGCCCGGCCCCCCGGCAAGACATCCCCATTATCGGGATCCACGGCGAAATGGGGGCCGGCAAGGACACACTGGCGGACAACTTTATCGCGCAGATGCGCGGCCTTTACGTTAAGAGGCGTTTCGCGGCAGGGGTGCGCGAGGCCGCGGAGATCCTTACAGGCATCCCCGCCGCGCGGATGTACAGTGATGAGGAGAAGGCGATCCAGATCGCCTCGAGGCAGTTCGCCTCGCAGGAGTTCGATGAGGTTGTCCGCCAAATGCTCGCAAAAGTCGCTCCGAGCTTCGCGGCCACGGAGGACTGGCGCTCGGCGGTCCCGGAGTTCGCGAGCGTCCTATGCGACGCGGTCCCGCAGCACGAGCGCTTTGACCAGAGAGTGAAGCCAATTACTGTTGGGCGTTTGCTCCAGCTGCTCGGGACCGAGTGCTTCCGGCGATGCGTAGGCGCGTCGGTCTGGGTCGACTATTTGTTTGCCTCGGTGGGGGGTGGGGGGGCGGTCGTGATTCCGGACACGCGCTTCGAAAATGAGGCCGAGGCTATTAGGGCCCGGGGCGGGGTAGTTGTCCGGGTGGCCCGCCCCTCGGCAGCCAGAATGGACGGGAGGTCGGGGGCGCACCCGTCGGAGGCCCGCCTCCCCCCGCACTTAGTGGACATGGTCGTCGTGAACGACTCGACGCCCGGGGCGCTCGGAGAGCAGTTGATCCTGGCCCTCCCCGCCCTGCACGCGATCGCCGTGGCGAGGGAGTGAGCGGCGACTCGCGGCGGCCCGGCTCGACCATTTTTAGTAGTGGTCCTCGTTGTCCGAGTCGAACCAGGCATCCTCCCATTGGGCACGTCGTGCCAGCCCGCCTTTCGTGGCGCCGCGAGCCGAACGACAAGGCGCGTAGTCCCCGCAGCACAGGAGGCCGTTATTCGAGTCGCCGCCTTGACTTAGTCCGGCGCCTTCGGCCGTGAGCTTTGGGCTCTCCGCCATCGGAGCCTTGGCTGACTTGGAGGCCGCGGGGTAGTAGGCGGGGTACCGGCGTTGGTCGGGTCGGCTAGCCACGGCGCGTCTCATCGCCAGCTCCGGGTCCTCCAGCCGCCCGACGTAGGCTGCGCCGGCCTCGTGGGCTAGGGGGAGGATGCAGGCGATTACTGCCGAGCGGGGCCCGTCGGCGGCCAGCAGCGCGAGGAGCTCCGAGTAGCGCCCCGCGACGGCCCTGTAGTCGTCCAGCATTTCCGCGAGAACTCCTCTGGCAAACGCCCCGGAGACTGCCCCCATACGCAGGAGGGCCTGAATTGTCCACATGTCGGCGAGGCGATACCGCATCAGGACGAAGGGAGTCCCGATTTTTAGTGCGGCCGGGTCCGGGGCACTGAGGGGGGTAGCGGTGGCTGTCTCGCCGCCCATCCCGATTTCGTCTCGGGTGCGGCTGGGACCCGCGGCCGGCGCACGCCCCCCCCCGCTTGCGCGGGCGGGGAAATCGGCCCGGACGGCTTCCCAGTTCGTCGCGGTCGCATAAGGGACGAGTTCGTACGCGGCCGAGTTAAATACGTCGAGGACCGGCTCGCGGCGCCCGGCGCGAGAAACGTACACAGTCGCCCGGCGGAGCCGCGGGTCCACGGGGCACCCCGGGTCATTAACGGCCCAGTCAGAGGCAAAGCCAAACTGCTTCGCAATAGCTCCGGCTATTTTGGCTTCCTCCTCGAGGCTGCCGGCGGAGACGACCTGCACCCGAGCGTGGCCGGACGCAGCCCTCCTTGTCCCAGTAATGGAAGCGATCGCATAGGGGCCGACGAGCACCCGGCCCGGACCAGTGGCAAAGTGATCGAGGAGAGCCCGGCGAAGCCCGCTGGCCTCGGGTGTCGCCCTGGCTCCGAGGGCCTCCAGCGACGAATGTCCGAGTTGCCACCCCGGGCTCTCTCCGTCTGGCCCGGCCTCGGCCTCGGCCTCGGACTCGGACTCCGCTAAGTCTCTCTCCCTTCCGTGGAGCTCGGTGCGGCGGGCGATGGCCATCGCGTGCTTTTTCTCGGCCTCCCGGTAATACAGGGCACGGAGGGCAGCTTCCTCCGACAGGAGATCCCCCCAGCTCGAGGCTTTGGATGGGTTGGCCAGAGCCGCATAGGTCCCTATGAGCTGGAGCTCGGGGCCGACGCAAGGTAGTAGCAGAGGCGCGCCAGTATCGTCCCGGGCGAATTGCGCCGGCCGCCTCGAGGGCACGAGGATGTCCGCCGCCGGGACGCCCCGGAGGGTGGGGAGGCTCTGTACGGTGAACAGGGCCCTGCCATTGGCGAGGACCACCATGAGCTTGCCGGGGACCTTAGACAGCATCATGGCGTAGTGCCCGAGGCCCAGAGGCTCTGCCTCCCAGATGGCATCGGCCAGGGCTTTGGCTTGGCGGGGGGCGTCACTGCCGACATATTCGCACTGGAAGGAGTCCAGCCCGACCGGGGGTGGGCGGCTCGGGTCGGCTGGGTCGCCCAACAGGAGACGGGTGGCCGCGCGGCCGCTCACCACCAGGCCCGCCTCAACTGCGAATCGCTCGGCGACCTCCATGAGATGCCGATAGGGCGACCGGTCGGCTAGGGATGCTTTTTCCGCTAGTTCCTCGGCGGGCTCTACCACGGGGAGTTCCGCGGAACGGTACATGTGTGAGCGCCCCGACTATCCCTCCAATGAAAATGGCGCCCGTTCGACGGGGCCAGGGCGACCATGGGCGGCTAGTAGAGTAGGTCGCCGAGTAGATCGTCGATGTCCGAGTCGGCAAGTGCCGACTTTTGGCTCTCGGCCGCCAAACTATCGATCCACTGATCAGTCAGCTCGGCAGGGAGCACCACCGGCGGGCCCACGGCAGGGAGCACCACCGGCGGGCCCACGGCAGGGACCACCGGCGGGCCCACGGCAGGGAAAGAGGGCGTGAGCGCGGGCGTGAGCGCGGGCGCGGGCGCGGGCACGGGCACTGGCGCAGGAACTGCAGTCGTTGGCGTCGTTAGCGACAGGGCGATTCCCGCAGCAAGAAACTCATCGTCCATTAAACTGTCGAGGAGGGCGGCATCTTCTGCCCTGTCTTGTCCCAGGCGGACACTCGGTTCGATGGACGCGGGCGCATCGGCTATGCTCACGGAGTCGTCGGAATCTGCACCATCGGCCGCATAGAGCGTGCGATGCAGAAGTCTCGTCGACCGATCCTCCCTCGATTCGTGCGGAGGCGGCGCGGTGGGTGTTTTGGCGGCGGCGATGCGGGCCGCTTCATTCATTTCCCGGGCGAGGATGGCCTGCTTTTTTGCCGCCTCGATGGTGTACAGTCCGGGCCGGGCAGGCCGGGCGACATAGGCGGAGGGCGCGAAGACCGCGAAGGCCACAGGACCCTCTGCGCCATTTTGGCGCGAGGATGGAGTGCCGCGGTCAGCATTTCGCGCCGGGTTCGACTGGGAAGGCCCCGCGCGGGGCTGAGTAATCGGGCGGGACCCGCGACCCGCGATAGGATGAGGTGCGGCGCGCCCTTTCGGCGAGGGACCGACTGAGGCGGCCAGCGCGGGTGGGAGGGCCGCCGGCGTGGCCACGCCGCGCGATGCCTGCAGGGTACGCACTGGCTCGGACTCTGGGCAAGCGGCAATGAGGTCCTCGAACAGGGTCACTATTTCCGGAAAGGAATCGGCATTGCGCGCCCTCGAGCCGACCGCATACTTTTTGCGCAGAGCGGCTGGTAGGAGCTCAATACGGATCCCCCCTTGCAGGTACTCAGGGACGATAAGCCCGTTGACCACTTGCTCCGCGAAGCCTTTCATGCCCAAAGCGGCCCTCCACCCATGTGAGCCGTCCTTGCCAGGCGCGTTGTTGGCATGGTACTCGCCGATGCTGATGCATATCGGCCCCCCCGGCTGGAAAACCCCGTTTTGTGTGAGGAACTCGAACCTCGGGGGCTTTTCCGGGAACTCGTTCGGGGCCTGGAGCTTGAACAGGTACTCGCCGCCTTTGTACGGCTCGTCGAGCCCGAAGATGAGACCATACCAGACGCGGACGTCCCGCGGGTCGATGACGAGGAGGAGATTCGGATTGGGGCGCTTCATGTAGAGGGAGAGTTGCGCCGCCATGATGTTTATCAGGCGAGTGGTGGGGGGGCTCGGGTCGCTCGCCATGGGCGCGGGGCGTCGATATGGACAGGTCGCCGACGGTTCAAATGAGCAAAAAAACGGCGCCGCGCGGGTTTGCCTCGGCTAGCTCGAGTTGTCAGCGGCGCCCGCCCATTGCAGGAGGCCGGCGGTGGTGGTGTCGTGGAGCCGGCGCGCCACGGTTAGGTCGGCTTCGGCCTGCTCCATTTCTCGGAGCAAGTTGGTCAGCGCCTTGCCGGCCGCGGCGAGTTTTTTGCTCAGGTGCTTCGTCCGATCCTGCGGGGTCGAAGATGCTGACGCCGGGTAGCCGTGGGGGATGGTATCGGCGGCGAGCCTCGCTGCGTTGTCCGCTTCGAGCGAGACCTCCTCGACCGTGCAGCGGAGCGACATGATGGCGTCCTTCAGCGAGAGAGTGACGGTCGACAGCCCTTGGCTTGCCCTTTTGTTGTCCGCTCGCAGGGTGTGAAGTGGTTGGAGCTGCGAAGCCTTTTCGGCCACAGCAGCCGCGAGCTCCCGCCGGGTACTCATGTGGGCGGCCAGCTTCGGATCTTCGAGGCGGAGGCGCGACAGGGCGGGGCCTGCGCTCAGGTCGATTTGTTCCCGGCGCTGCTCCGCAAGGTTGGCTGCGAAGGTCTGCCGGGCCCGCGGAGGACTGTCAGTGCGAGGGTCGGGCCCGGGCCCGGGCTCGGAGGGTCCTCGCCGAGCTTCCAGTAGCTGGGCTGCCCGTCTCTTTTGGGCCTCTTTGGCCTCCGATTGTTGGACGGCCCTTTGCCGGATAGACAGGATGTCCTCCCCGAGGACTAGTCCCGGGTCGTCATAGGCGTCGTCCTCCGAGCCCGCACCCTCCTCGGCGAGCTCTGCATCGAAGAGGCTCTGGTGCAAGAAAGAATCGGCCATCGCTCGTATGTCCGAGACCCCCCCCCTCCAATTCGCGCCGACCCGCGCACCGTGTGGGAGCCCGGCGCCCGCGCAACGTTCGCGCGATTTGAAGTATGCAGGAGCCCTCATCGCCACGCACGCATGGCAGCCGCGCCCGAGCCCGAGAGACCAGAGTATACCTTTTACTTTCCGACCAAAGGCGGCATTGGGCTCGAAGAACTTGACTGCTGCAGCATCGTGTATAAAATCAAGGACGCCATTCCCCGGGCCAGAGAGGGGGATCCCTGCGACGACGTCGAGGGCAATTCTGAGGACGACTTTATGGTCCGACAGAGACCAGCGTGGAGGCAGCGGGCCCCTGTCGCGCCACCGCCCCGGGTGGTCGACCGGCTCGAGCCGCTACCCCTCCCGGATCCCGCGGACCCGCCAGCGAGCGCCTTGGGGGCGGCACTCGCACAGACGAGGTGGCCCCTCTCCTCGGAGAAAAAAATGAGCGGCCCGGAAGCCGAGGCCTTCGTGTCTGCGCTCACGCGGGAGGGCATGGGTCCGGTGCTCGAGGGGCTCCGCACGTATATCGAAGTTTTGCGATCTCGCGGGGTCGCCGCGAACATTGACCAAATAACGGAGTTGATCGCGTTCGGACTCCCGTGGGTCGAGATGGTCTGCGAGGATCCCTCCCTCGTCCAGCAGATCAGGGACTACCAGAACTTCCCTCTGGCCTCGATGCTCGGGCTGACCGCGGGGTAGACCAAAATAGTGGCGAGTGGGCTCTGCGTCTAGCCCTTATGGCCCGCCGGGGCGCCGTTTTCGCTCTCGCCCTGCGCCGGCGCGCCCGGGCGCCCGCTCTGCGCCGGCGCGCCCTTTTGCGCATCGCCCGCCTCTGCCCCGGCCACTTCGTCGGCCGAGTCTGGGTCGAGTTCTTCGGGCTCGTAATCGTCGCCGAGGCCCGCGTCGTTTCGCGCGTGAGGTTCGTCCACGGCGGACATCATGTCATACCAGGACACCGCGCGCGTCCGGGGGACCTCAATTTCCGCCCATGTCTGCGGCGCTCGCGCGACAGGCACCGAGGGCCCTGACTGCGCGGCCAATTGGCCGTTCGCGACCTCGGCGTAGGCCGGCGTCAGTGGGGTTTCCGCGGCCTGGCGCCCCCCGCGCGCGTCATCGGCCTTTTTCGCCGCGCCCGGCAAGGCGGGGAAGCTCTCCCCCGTGGGGGGCGCGCCCAGCCTCGGCGCAGAGTCGAGTTGGGCGAGGAGTTGCAGGTACTGGGCCGCTTCCATCGCGGGACGCCGCCCATCCTTTTTGGGCTGCCTTTCCGGCCTGGCGCCCTTCCTCGACCGCCCCGGCTCGCCCCGGCCCGTGTTGGGCCGCGGGGGGCGCGCTGGGGCGAGAGGGTCGCGGCCCGTGCGCGCGATCCCGTACGTCCCGTCCTCCTCGAGCCAAATGTCGACCGCTTCCTCGAGGTTGAGGGCCGTGAGAGCGCCTCGAGGCCCCAAGAGGAGGAGGAGGCAGGCCTTCTTAATCTTGAAGGCGAACGAGATGAACTCCCCCCGCTTGAACCCCGCGAGCATCCCGACGAACAGGGAGAGCTGCTGGGCCTCTTCAGTCTGCGGCCGGGTTTGGTTCAGAAGGTCCCTCAGGGGCTTCAGCCCCGCGCCCGGGTTCGCGCGGACGCGGTCGGCCTCCAGCAGAAGCACGCGGTAGAGACTGTCCAGGACGTCGATGGCGTTGCGCCAGATGCGCAGGCACTCCGCGTTTTGGGCGCTCACGGCGCCCTGCGGGGCTTCACCGCCGCCCTGCCGTTGGTTGTCCAGGGGGCGCCGACCTCGGGCCTTCGGGGGGGCTTCCGGCTGCGGTGGGGCGGGGGTGCTCGTCGAAACTCCGTGGTACATCTTCGGCGCAGGTAATACCGCCAGGGCCCACCCTTCAAAAGCGGCCGTGCGCGCCTTCCCGCACGCCGGGCGCCAGGGGCGCAAAAAGGCTGCTCTCCGCCGCCGCGCTCTGCATCACAGGGGCGCTCCGCGGCAGGGAGCCTCGCCGCGCGCCGCGCGACGCGCGAC
>JACCDY011028370.1_pt1 | contig 17299 bp, 17 predicted proteins | sample 7446391 | NCBI WGS metagenome assembly JACCDY01 (sample SAMN15323451, study PRJNA562643) | freshwater metagenome | isolation source: river surface water | place: USA:Blue River Watershed | collected 2017-08-18
GACGTCGACGACCTGCTCAACGAGCTGCAACAGGAGCGCTTCAACCGCACCGACGACTTTGAGGTCTTCAGCAATGCCTCCGGCCTGACGGGCATGACGGACGACCCCCTGACGAGCATCCTGATGGAAAAGCCGGACAAAAAGGGCAAGCGACGGAGGACCCTTGACCTGTGACCCTCTTGAGGACCCACCGCGTGTGACCTCTGCTTTTTAATGTGTCGGTGCTCTGTAAAAGCAATGAATTATGCCTCATTTGCAACCGTCGAGCCCCTCAACGTCCTCCAAGATCTGAATTCCATGTACGACGTCGCCGGCGACACGGACCTCCGCAACACGCTTTTTGAGCTGCAAGAAGACCTCGACAACGACTCCGCCTCTGAAGATGACGGCGCTTCCGGCGGAGAGGCCGAGGAAGAAGAATTGCACAAACACATCAACCGAGGACGCGAGATGTTGCAAGATACAATCTTGTGCTACCATGACGCCAAGTCGGCCCTGGACGATGCAAAGCGCGAGTATGAAATAGCGCGGTCGAGGATGCGAACGATCGAGACGACCATGGCACTGCTAGAGAACGACGCCTTTACAAAGCTGCGGGAGACGTTCAAGGAGGAGGCGGACAAGGTGTTGAAAGAGCAAGAGGACCGGGTCCACACCCACACCCTAGAGTGCCGGAAGAGGCGCCGCAAGCTCCAGCGCATGCGTGAGGTCTTTAGGATCTTGAAAAACTCGGACGCGACCTTTGCATGCCCGGTGTGCCTCAAAAATCAGGCCAACTGCTTTCTAATGCCGTGTGGGCACACGTTTTGCAATGCATGCATGTCCAAAGCAGCCGGAAAGTGCTTCATATGCCGTCAAGGCTTTGCAAAGATTGGCAACTTGTTCTTTAGCTAAGTGCCTGCCGTGTGCCGCAACCCAGTTGGTGATGTCATTTTTCTCTCGTCAAAAGGTAATGAGCCACGTTGCACCCCTTTTGATCATCTTGGCAGCTGTGGTCCTAGTGAGCGCGCTGCTACCAAGGCGACTGCTCCTTTTTGAGCGATTTCAAAACCAAGTCAACACGGCCGGGGTCGGAGAGGTGTACAAACGCACCGGTTTGGGTGCCGTATCCGGTTGCAACACAGGCGACGTCAAATTCAATCCCACCGTGGACGACCTCATCAACAGCGGCTTTTTCAAGCCCGAGATGGTTGCCAACCTCACCAAGGCGGAGCGCATCAACCGGCGAGTGTGCCCGGATCGCGCCGAGCTGTCCGCCCACACCGGGGCATCGCTGCAGTATGCCGTGGACTCGTCAGAAGTGGATTGCAATGTAACGATCGACGCACAACCCTACGAGCTGCGGTCCAGGGCGGTCACGCTCTTCCTCGACGTCGTGGGCAGCAACGAAAAGGCCTTGGTGGTGCAGAGCAAGGACCGAGACGCCCTGGATGGCATGCTCGATTTCATGTTGTCACGCCCATTGTTCTTCGTGATCGACGACTCCCAGCCATACAATCTTTTGTCAGACTACTTTGTGTTCTCCACTTACAGCGTACCCAACGTCACGGTGCTGGACAAGATGCCCACGGAGAGCACGACGCTCACCATCCGCTCCTCCTTTGATGCCGGCAGGGTCATGCCGGAGACCCAGGTGAAGACGATCACCCACAAGTTCCACGCCAGCCGCCGGCAAAACATGGACGCGCGCTTCGTTCCCTTCCCGTTGTCGTTCTACTACGTATCGCGGGCGCACCAGCTGGGGGACAGCATCACGATGATGGACAAGACCAGCAAGCGCATCTCCGGCAATGCCAACATCGCCGACATCTTCAAGGGCGTGATGCAAGGCACCGTGCCAAATCCGTGCTTTAATATACAGTTCCGAGCCACCTTCCCCTCGGACGTGAAGAGGGTCCACCACCTCAGGGAGCAGATCACGATTTTGAGCGTGGCGAGCTTGCACAACGACCCCACTTGCTCCTACGAGGGCCGCGGCATCGCTGCGGTGGCGACGCGCCCAGAGATCCTGCGCACCATGAGCATCCCGGGACACTCGTTCATCCGCGAAGTGACTACGGCGAACGCAGACTGGGTGTGCCTCGACTTTTTGAGCGTGACAAAGGACAAGGTTCGCGGGGACTCAATTTGCGGACACGATAAAAATACCGTGTCCCTTTGGGTGCCCACCAAAAATAAGATCGATATCATCTATGCCTTCAGCCCCACGATGAAGGTGGTCTGCGCGACCTTTTTCAACACGCTGTTGCAAAAGCGCGAGGTGCAGTTCGTGCAGTCCTACCACTGCGAGGACCTCGTCAATGACCTAGTGGGCGCAATACAGCGGCTTGGTGGGGATCTCCACCTCAACGTGTTTGAGAATGAAGTCGGCATCGAGGTCGAAAACCTCAGGCTCCAGTACGGCGTGCCCAACTTCCGCGAGTGGTATGAAGAGCGCCGCATCAGTGCGGGGTAATCGTCACGCTCAGCTTCGCTATGCTTCGTCTATAAAGGCATACCCCTTGAAGGGCGGCAGCGACTCGGCGTCGGTCGCGAGCGCGCTCGGGGTTTCTACAGCTGTGTCTTCGCGGAATGCATAGCTTCCCAACTTGGGGGCCGATGTCCTCGACGCCGTGGAAATGGAAATGGACACCTTGTCGGGCGCGGACGCCTTTGACGCCGCCGGGGCAGTACGAATTTCGGCGTCGTAGAGACTGCGGTCTGCTTTGTAGGCCACGAGCTTTTCCCACACCACACGCAGCGGTGCGTACACCTTTTCGCGCAGGAAGGCGTCGTCCCGGTAGACCCTGACCACGCTGTAGGTGTGGAGCTGCCAAAAGTAGGTCTTGACCACACTGCTGGCGGAACCCACCGCGTCCCTGTACCAATCCAGCAAGGCTTGCAGGTTTGCGTGCGCGCTGTAGGGCGAGTACACGTACGCCGGCGAGGCGCCCGTCTCAATGATGATTCCCTTGGGATTGCCATTGTCATGAAAGTGGCGCACAAACTCTGCTTCGCAATCGTACTCCAAGAACTCGCACTCTAGGAAATCGCATTCGTGCAGGCCACACACGTCCAGCTGGCCTTGCATCTGGTAGTAATACTGCGTGGGGATCTCGCCCGTGATCTTTCGCTTGAAGGGACACTTGATCTCCACCATCACCCCCAGCTCCGTGATGCCGTCTGGGCTCGCGCCCACCCAGGGGATGTCCGGATGACGCAGCAGTCCAAACTCGTGCATGGCCACGCCGTTCTTGTGGGCGTAGGCATCACACGCCACGGGCTCGTACTTGACACCCCACTTGAGAGGCGCAGAGAAGCTGTCAAACGGCACGTCCTCGTACCCACATTTTTTTTGGTAGAACTGCTTCTGAGTGCCAAACTTGCCGCACCCCAGCGCTTGGGCAAAATCAGAGGCTGTGATCATGGTGTTTCGCGCTTCGTACCATTCTGGCGAGCGCTGGACCAAAATAGGGTGCTCGAGCAGGCGCCCCAGTTGCTCGCGATACTCCTTCAGCTTGTCCATGCGTTGCTCAATGTAATCCTTGCCCACGGTTTTATTGAAGACGAGGCCCGCGGTTTCATGCATGATGTCCACAATATTGCCGCCATTTTGCGCGGCGGCGGCCTTGACAAACGCTCGGTCCAACAGGGCATCGACATACACAACTTCCGAACTCATCTTCTAATGAAAAAGTGACACCAATCTTTAAGCAAGTTTAGGAAAACAAAGATGTTGCAACTGTGTGTTGAAGGGCAAGAGCACCTGGTCTTTGCGGGATGTGATGAAGTCGGGAGAGGCGCAGGGGCTGGATGCGTCACCGCAGCGGCGGTGATTTGGGCAAACGACTACTCACCTGCTTGCGAGGCTGACGCCAAGCTCTTTGCCAGCATTCGCGATAGCAAGAAGCTGTCCGCCAAGCAACGCGCCAGGTTGTCCGAGTTCATCAAATGCAATGCCGCGGCGTATGCTGTGTGCGACGTAGACAACGCGGTGATCGACGAAGTCAACATACTGCAAGCGACCTACAAGGCCCTTCACGGGGCGTTGGATGGCCTGGGCGTGCAGTTTGATCGCGTGCTCGTGGATGGCGACAGATTCAAGACCTACATCTCGCCCGCGACCGGGGAGTTTGTGCCCCACACCTGCGTGGTCGCGGGCGACAACAAGTTTGTGAGCATCGCTGCGGCGTCCATCTTGGCCAAGCACCACAGGGATGCGCTCATGGAAGCGCTGGCGCAGGCGCACCCCGCCTACAAATGGGACAAAAACAAGGGCTACCTGACGGCGGAGCACATCGCAGCATTGCGCGCGCACGGCTTGTGCCCGCTGCACAGGCGGACATTTGTCGGAAAATTTGTCAGTTGAGGATAAGATGACCAAGAAAAGGCTGGTCGTGAGCTGGACCATTGCATTTTTTTGCCTCGCACTCGTGGGCGGGCTCTTTGTAATGAGGGAGGACTTCACGGCCGATGTCACGTCGGAACACTTGTCCAAAGCGCTCACTGTCTACAACACGCCATTCGAAAAGATGCGGGTCGGCAACGAGTTTGATGGTGGGTACGTCATTTGCAGTGGCTTAAAGTACGACGGGTTCTTGTCCGGGGGCATAGAGAGGGACCTCGGCTTCGAAACGGCGTTTTTGCAAAAGCATCCCCACTTGATTTGCCATGCCTACGATGGCAGCATAGACTCGCTCCCGCCCCACCGCGGGCAAATTGTGTTCCACAAAAAGTACATCGGCGGCCACAATAGCGAAACCACCTCAAACTTGCATCACCTCATCGAACGACACAACGCGCTCATGGTGAAGATGGACATTGAGGGTGGAGAATACGAGTGGCTTCGCTCGCTATCTGATGATCATATGAGCCGAATTGCACAACTCGTCATCGAGTTCCACTACCCCCACGCGTCCAGTGAGAATTTTGCGTGTCTGCTGCGGCTGCAAGAGACGCACTGGTTGGTGCATCTTCATGGCAACAACTGCGAGTCGCCTGCGTACGCACAAATCAACAACCGCTTGCTGCCTACCGTCTTTGAGTGTACGTATGTGTCCAAAAGGCTAACCGACAATGTAGGAAGAAGTTGGGACCCCATCCCCGGGCACTTGGATGCGCGCAACTGCTTGGGTCAGCCAGACATGGACGTCCACCATTTTTACTAGAATCCGCAGCGTCCGCTTATTTTTTCTGTGATCACATTTGAGACGATGATTACACTCTTGTTGTTCCCAAACCATCTGTTTGAGGACGTGTCCCCGCTCAAAAAGTATGTCTATGACGCCGTGTTTTTGATAGAGGAGGCACTCCATTTCTATGACGCTAAACGCCGGCCTTTCTTGTACAACAAAGTGAAGCTGGCGTATCTGCGTGCGTGCATGCAGTACTACAAGACACTCCTAGCGCAAGCCGGCATCAAGGTACGGTACATCCCCCATGCCGAGGCGGGCGACGCAGCTCTCAAAAAACTTTTTGGCAAGAGGGTGTGTCATTGTTACGACCCAATGGATCACATCGTGTTGGACAAATACAAAGAGCTTGGCATTCATCTGGAAGTCTTGCCGGACTCGCCGTTGTTCATCGCCACAGACCAAGAGTTGGCAGAGTACCATGGCAGCTTGAAGAACAAAGAGCGCAATACCAACGCCCACTTTTACACCTACTTCAAGCGCAAATGGGGCATGCTCGAAGACGTCCCGAGCATGGACAAGGAGAACCGGCGACCGATCAAGGAATCTCCACCTGCGCCACAGAGCGAGACCTGGGACAGCGAGCACTACTGCGAGGCCATCGCCTACGTGGAGAGGTTTTTCCCTAACAACCCTGGAAAGACTGACAACGTGCGCATGTATCCCTGCACCCATGCCTTTGCACGCCAACAACTCGAGACCTTTGTTCAAAAGAAACTTGGATCCTTTGGCCCTTATCAAGACGCCATCGCGAAAGACGAGGTCTACCTCTTCCACTCTGGCATCAGCGCGGCGCTCAACGTTGGGTTGCTGCCGCCCGGGGAAGCCGTGAAAGTGGTCATGCAACAGCGCGACAAGGTGAAGCTCAACAGCTTGGAGGGATTTGTGCGCCAGGTCGTGGGATGGCGCGAGCGGTGCAGGTACTTGTATGCCTTCCACTACGATGCCCTCTTGAGCGCGAATCACTTTGGCAATGCGCGGGGGCTGCATTGGGACGCTTGGCGCGAGGGCAAGACGGGGCTGCCCTTGCTAGACAATGAAATTGCCAAAGCGCGCGACACGGGGTATGCCCATCACATCATCCGGTTGATGGTGTTTTTGAACGTCCTGGTGTTGTGCAGGGTGCGCATGGCCGACGTGATCCGCTGGTTCATGGAAATATGCGCCATAGACGCGTGGGATTGGGTTATGGTGACCAACATCGCCAGCATGGGCTTCTACTCAGATGCCTTTATGACCAAGCCCTACATTAGCTCGAGCAACTACTTGTTGAAGATGAGCGACTACGCCAAAGGGGATTGGTGCAAGGAATGGGACGCGCTCTTTTACGCCTTCTTGGCGGACAACAAGTCCAGGCTCAAGGGGGGAGCTGCGGTGTACTTGCGGAACCTCGCCGCATTTGAGAAAAAAGACTTGGCGGAAAGGCGGCGCGTGCTTGCGCTGGCGGAAAAAGTCGTCCTTCGTCTGACCACTACTAAATGATGTTGCTGGACACGCCAAAGCGGGCGATGACCTTGGCAACCTCTACTGTATTTGACAGAGTCACTTTGACAAACTCGAGCTCGTCTTTGTCATTGATGCGTAAGGCATAACTGATCTTGCGCGCGCCGGCGTTGTCTTTGTAGTGCGCGAGGCGCAGGTGGCCGCCACGCAGCTCCCAAAAGGATTCTGTGGTCACCTTGGCTGGGCCGCCGAGGTCGGCGGTGCCATTGCTGCCGTGGTTCCAGGTCACGCTCTTGATGTGCCTGGCGTCGGTGGGGGTTAGACCAACGGTCGGCACGCCCCAAACCCTGAGTCCGGCGCCGGTGTTGATTGGGCCGTCGATGCCGGTCGCATTTGATGAGAATGTGAGGTTGTTGCCGGTGACCCGCACATTGCCTGCAACCTGGGCGCCAGAGGTGTTGATCGTGAGGACGTTCACGCCCCCCACATTGAGGCTGTGCGCGCCGCTGGTGTCATAGGTAACGTTGCCACCGCCGGAATCGCCAATGTCCAACCCGCTGCGACCAAAAATCTTGACACGTTGTTGGGTTTTGTGGAAGGACAGGTAGCTTGCATTGGACGTGGCATCGTACCCTCCCAAGTAGACAGAGTTGTTGGATTCATATATGTCCAGGGACCTGGTGTCGTTGATGGCAATGGACACGCCTCCGGACGAGGCAATCTCCATGGCACTGAGGTCCTTGGCATAGAGCCTGGGTGTGTAGATGGGGCCAAATATGTCTACAATTTGGGGGCTGGGATAGTCTATGGCATTGGCGCCAGTGTTGATTTTTATGTACTCTCCACCGCTGACGTACTGGAGAAAGTTGGAATAGGTTGCCATTTGATTTGAGTGCACAATTTATTACACTCAGTCTCACGGACAGTACGTCGTGTCGCATTAGGTTTCTCTCTTTGCTTTGGAGAGTTTTGGGAGACTTTGGGACACATTAGAAGCCTTTTGAGAGACTTTGAGAATTTCGATAAACTCTTGGAACTCCGTAAACCTCCAACGACTCCCTACGGACTTTCTAATTTTCTAGAACTTAATGGGAGATTTTGATTTCAAAAGTCCCTGGGAGTTTGCGTAGCAAACATTTTTGGGCAAAAGTTTTCTTGTTTTGGAGAGTTTTGAGAGACTTTGGGAATTTCGATAGATTCCTGGAACTCCGTAAACCTCCAACGACTCCCTACGGACTTTCTAGTTTTCTAGAACTTAATGGGAGACTTTGATTTCAAAAGTCCCTGGGACTTGGCCAACCAAGGATTCCTGGGCAAAAGTTTTTCTTGTTTGGAGAGTTTTGAGAGACTTTGGGAATTTCGATAAATTCTTGGAACTCCGTGGAACGCTAACGCTTCTCTACGGACTTTCTAGTTTTCTAGAACTTAATGGGAGACTTTGATTTCAAAAGTCCCTGGGAGTTTGCGTAGCAAACATTCCAAGGATACCCAGGCAAAACTTTTCCTTGTTTGGAGGGTTTTGAGAGACTTTGGGAATTTCGATAAACTCTTGGAACTCCGTCAACCTCCAACGACTCCCTACGGACTTTGTAGTTTTCTAGAACTTAATGAGAGACTTTGATTTCAAAAGTCCCTGGGAGTTTGCGTAGCAAACATTTTTGCGCTGCAAAGATTCCCAGAAAAAAGAATTCGTCGCAGGTTTAGGGTGCGTTCTCTATGATGCCACCCCAACTCTGAAAAACGTTGCGTCGGGGTCGCCGCTGTCTATATTTACACTGAATGTCTGTGTGGACAACCAATTGACATTGGAAGCCGTTGCCGTTTTGGTTTGACTGCTTCCGCTGGAATCCCATGCGGTGATGGTCGCTTTTGCCACTGTGTCGTTGGCGCGGGCGACCAATATTCTCAGCGTGGCACTCAAGTCATTGGACGCCGAGCTCGAGAACGTCAAGGAAGTGAAGCTCTGGTTGTACAGAGACATAGACAGCGTAGCAGATTCGTTTGAATTCAAGCTAAAGCTGCCATCCATGTCAATGGCCTGTATCTGCGCTGGCACGACGTGGTTGAACAACCTGCTCGCGCTGTACGCCGGCCCAAAAGAGGTGTGCACGATGCGCATGACCGGCTCAGCAACGGCGCGCAAGCCGCCAAAGCAGATGCCGCCGCGGACGTGGAGTTGCCCATCCACCACCATGTTCGACTTTGCATAGAGTGTGTCATCAAAGGCGATGCCTACCCCAGCCAACACCGCATTGCTATCAGCACACACCGTATTGCTGTCAAAGAATGCCCCCACTTGCGTGATTGTGTTCAAGTAATAGTCCAAATTGCAGTTGTGGATATAAATGTCATTGCAAAAGGTCACGTCCCCCTCAAACACGTGTTGCGGTGTCATCAACCCACCATAGCAAATGCCCCCCATCACCAGCAATTGACCATCTATTATGACATTTGACAACGCCCGCACCGTCTCCGGCATTACTGTGCCTATCCCACCGTACAGCGAGTTGCTATCTGCACACTGACCAATGACGTGGTGAATAGAGGTGCCTTGAAGCATGCCCAACACGTCATAAGTCTGCGAATTTGTTTGGATGATGAAGGAATCGGTGTTCAGCTTGAAGCCATAAACATTGCTGCCCGTGTTGGAGCCTACGATGCGGTCTTGAATGTTGATCAGGTTGTTCTGGTTGTTGCAAAAGGTCCCTGCGTGGTTGGTCTTGAGGATTGCGCAATGGGTGCCAGTATTGACAATGCTGCGCCCAATGACGATGGTGTCTGCATTAGAATTGTACACGTCGGCGCCAAGAGTGACGCTCCCGCTGCCCAGGGACACGTTGTTGTAGCCCACAGCCAACACGTCATTGCCATCTGCTCGCGAGTAGGCGCCAATGCTCACGCTCCGGTTTGCTACCGTGGTCGCATTGCTAAAGCCCAGAAGGACGTTTGCTGCGCCGGCCAAGTTATTGGCTGCCGCACGATTCCCGACCACCACATTGCTACTCGCCCCCGCACTGTTTTGCACAGCCAAGTTGCCGATGATGACGTTTTCCAAGTTTTGGCCGTTGATGGCACCTGCGCGAACGCCCATCACCACATTGCCCACCATGCGCGTCGAGCTCAAACCCGCTTCGTAGCCGACGACCGTGTTGGAATATGTCGGCGTGCCGCTCTGTGCTTGGTAACCCACGAGCGTGGAGGCAAAAATGCGGGTGATCAAGTCTGCGGTGGTTCCGCTGCTGAAGCTTTCGTTGAGCAGTCCATTCATTGAGCTCGTGGCCGATGTTGTGACATAGCTAAAAGACATGCTCCCTGTGCTCTCACTACCATTACGCCTTACTTTTTTTGTCGTGTCTGAAAGACGGTGTGGGATTCATTTATTTTTCTGATTGTCAAATAAGCAGAATGAAGACCAACGCCTACATGCTCTTGTCGCTGCTGGTGGTCGCAGCAGCGGTGGTGTACATGTGGCGCATTATCAACAGAGGCAACCTCGAGGCGTTTGCCGATGAGGCTTACTGCGTGATCAAAACAAAAGATGTTGGGGACATCCAAGTCGGCGAAAAAAATATGAATGGCTACACAGTTGCGGGGAACCGCGCGGTCTGCAGTTTTGACATGCAAGGCGGGAGCCTCCTAAATTGTGACACAACCAACCAAGTCCTGTATGATCCAACCGTCGTCATCGATGTCAAGCCCCACACGGGTGCCTCCTCCGCGGATCCGAGTGTGGCCAGATGTAACATCGTTTTCAGGGAAGACATTACGGCGGAGGCTTTGGAAAGCTACATGCAAAAGATCAAACCGTTCCTGGCGGTCGCAGGGTCAACAAACCCCGTGGTGTCTTTCACCACCGAGCCTCCACAAGTTACAATGATGCCGGTACCTACATTGCCACCTCTCGTCGTCCCTACCGCATTTCCTCTTTACACAGAAACCACCACACCACCCCCGAGTACAGACCCCCCGGTCGAGGACGTTACCACCATTCCGCCCCCACCTGAGACCACCTCTGCTCCCGAGGCAACCTCTGCACCCGAGGCAACTTCTGCACCCGAGACGACCTCTACCTCTACACCCGGCACACTGGCACCCCCCTCAGACAACGCCACAACCTTTCCCCCGGGCACCTCCAGGCCCACGACGCTATTCCCCTTCAGACCCACAACCACCGCCGCACCAACGACGAGGGTCCCCACATTCCCGGTGACACCAACATTGGCCCGCATCAGCGATGCACCCCAACCAACTCGTGTGCCGTTCATCAGCAACATCTTCTCTTCCACCACCACCGCGGTTCCTAAGAGCAGCGTTTCCACGTCCACACCTCCGCCATCGGTGGCCACCCAATTGGCAACACGCGCCCCCATCTTGTCGTTGCCGTTGGGAGCCGGGAATGCGGGCGGCGGTGCATTCGGCTTTGGGGGCGGAAACCCATACAACTCTGCCCTCAACTTGCACATCGTAAATAATGCCAAGTCGGGGGACGATCGGGATGAAAAGAAGAGCTCATCTGGTGGTGGTGGTGGCGGAGGAGGACTGGGTGGGGGACTCGGTGGGGGACTCGGTGGGGGTGGCATCAATCTGTCCTTTGGGGGAGTGGGTGGAGGAGGGATGCCTACCACGGGCAGCGCGCCAAGCAACGACAAAGATGACAAAGATGACACAATGGACTTTGGAATGGACGCGGGTATGTGGGGAGCGCCGTGGAATACCATGAATTGGAATAACGGTTGGAATAATAATAACGGCGGCGGGTGTGGCGGAGGATGCGGCGGAGGTGGTTGCTGTGGCGGTGGATGCTGCAGTAGCAGTAGTAGTAGCAGTAGTAGTAGCAGTAGTAGTAGTAGTAGTAGCAGTAGTAGTAGCAGTAGCGACAGTGACGACGACAACGACGACGTCGAATACGATTGGAATGGTATGGACATGCCGCCCGTCGTGCTCATTGATGACAACACGTACACATGGGGCGACATCATTCCCAGCGACTACACAGCTGGAGCCTACATGCAGCCCGGTGGCATGGCTCCCATAACAACAACAGGTGCTGCACCCATTGTGCCAGCAGCACCACTGCCTTCAGCACCGCTACCAGCAACGCCAAACTTGCCTGCACCCGCGGCGCCATCGCCATCTGCGGACGCTGTGCCAAAGAATGGCCCCGCCCCTGTTGACTCTACACAGGCGGTAAGCACCGTTCCAATAGGCGCTACAATTTCACTAGAGTCGCCTCTCAAGATAGATGAGACCTTTTGGACGTACGGGATGTCGCCCGAGGGCAAGATCACTTTGAATGGCGAAGTTTGCCGGTTGAGGGGGATCAACTGGGCGGGTTTCGAGAACAAAGAAATGGTGCCCCAACCACTTTGGGTATTTGGCATTGATCAATTGTTCAAGATTTTGCACTCACAAAAGATCAATGCCATTCGCATCCCAGTGAGCTTGGAGTTTATGGAAAACTTCAATCGTGAAGACGTGACCATCGGAGGGAGCGGCAAAGCAGGCGGCACGTGTCCCAAACTGGCAAAGCAAACTGACTTTAGCCAGCCTGATGACATCGCTAGGTTTGACCTCAAAAATCCCGCCATCTTCTTTGACGCCTTCCTCAAGAATGCGTACACACACAACATGCTGGTCATGATCGTGTTGCACACTCACTTGGGGTTGGGTCATCCCTTCGAAGGTCACAATGGCGAATGCAAGGCGACGAAGGGCGTCCATCACACCAACACATCAGACTATTTTGGAAAGATACCTATGGAGCAAGCCGTGGAAGGAATGCGCGGTGAAAAGGTGTCGTATACAGTTGATCAAGTTGCCAAGATATGGGGAGAATTCGCCAAGTTTTTGACTGCATATCCCCACGTGTTTGCCGCTGACATCAAGAACGAACCACACAAATATGGCGAGGATTGGCCTGCTTTGGTGGCAGATTACGAGACGTGTGCTGAGCAGATTCTGGCAAACAACAAGAGGATTTTCGTAGCCGTGGAGGGCATATCCGCGCTCAAGCCCGATGGATCCCGCCAGGGTTGGGGAGGTGGGATGGAAAAAGAGTTGTTTGCAAAGAAGGATTTCGATGCCACCAAAATTCCTCCAAACCGATTGATATTTGCCCCACACAAGTATTCGGTGAAAATCTATAACAAGGGTGCAGGACCAGAAGAGAACTCGACTGAAGCTCAATGGGAGACCAACTTCGGATGGCTCAAAGATCAGGGGAAGTGTGTGATGGTTGGGGAATGGGGCAAAGCCCTAAACGATTCTTCTGATTGGCCTACAACATTTGCAAAGTACATCGACAGAAAGGGCATGGATTCTTTTCTGTGGGCGTTCCAACACACAAGCGCCGACACTGTGAACCTGTTGGGGATAGAAGGCACATACAATGGCAAGACACCACCAATAGAACCAGAAATCAATCCGGATGTAGTGGCGCTGTTGAATGCCGCCGTCCCAGAGCCCGCCCTACCATTATTCCCTGCTCAGACCTGATTGAAGAGCGCGGGATGGGCATTGAAAATCTGTGCAATGGTTTGGAGAGCACCGGCCTTGGCTTGCACATGCGCAACGTACCTCCGCATCTCCTTTTCGGCATTGTCAATGAGCAGAGCTTCTGTCATTTTTTTCAACCCAGGCAAGGTTACGTTCACTTTTGCCTCGCCCGAAAAATATGTCTTTTCAGGCTCTCCCTTGCGCTCGAGCTTGAAACTCGCGCCGATACAAATGAGGCGTGCAAAGGTGCGCACGCGGCTGTCCACCACACAGCTCCTTTCATCAACTTCCTTCATCGTCTGGCTTGCCACAACCGCAACACGGTCGGCCATAAAACGCTTGAAAGGATGGCGAATTTCGCTGGCATCAAAGTCATACTTGACCTGCCTCTCTCCAGCATGATTCCAAGGTCCGACCACTGTGTTGGGTCCATGGATCTCTTTCATCGTGTCGTAAGAAAAGACCAGATCCAACGCATCTGGTATACTTATTTCCCCAAGACAAACGTCAGCAATCTTGAACTCCCGCACCATATTTTTTGGGTTTTGTGTGTCGTTTAAGTGGCCTTGGTGCGTTTGCGCGAGGGTATCTTTTGCACCGGCGCCACATTCGCCTTGGACTCATTCCACATCCGTGCGATGAAACGGATGCGGTCATGGTGACTGAGGTACGGCTGCGTCGCCTTGACTTCAGGAAGCTGCTCCTTCACAAATTCCAGAAACGCGTTGGGCTTGCGAGGCGGCTTGTTCACTGAATCCGTTGCAGCGGTCTCAAACACCCTGGCGTGAACCTCCCGGGTGATCTTGATGGCCTTTTGCAGAGACAGCTTGGTCACAGAGCGCATCACGCACTCCAGGTCGTCCTCAAACTTGCGTGCCGCGTTCTTCACAGAAGTAGCTTCCTTGACGAGCAGCTTGGCCTCCTTGGGGTCGACATCCTTCAGGACCTCCTTGAGCTGCATGACCAGGTCGGGATTCATCGTGTGCTCCACGTGCGCTTTGCTTGCGTGTGGTGTGTGTGTGTGTGTGATTGTAACGAATGTGACCATCAATTTTTTCCCTCGTTAGAGTCACACAGTACAAAAAAAACTAGCAGACCATCTCGGCCTTCAAGGCAGGGTGGCATTGATAGCCGACAAGCTCGACGTCCTCGAATTGGTAGTCCTCGATATTTGCCCTCGTTGCGCAGATCTTGAGCTTTGGGAAGGGATACGGCTCCCGATCTATTTGTTGGCGGGCCACGTCGTAATGCGACTCATACAGGTGGTAGTCTCCTAGAGACAACGTGAGCTTGTCGGCTCGATACCTTTCCGCGCCAACGATAGCATTTAAGTGATGGCACAAGAGCTCGAGCAGCAGCGCCGAGTTCGCGATGTTGAACGGCAGGCCGCACACTGTGTCGACCGAGCGTTGGTACATGTGCTCGGACACGTAGTACTTGTCTCCCCGTTGCGATACATAGAATTGCACGACGATCGAGTGGCATGGATACAGACAGCCCTCGTCCGCCCGGGCGGGATTGAACACGGTCATCAGGATGCGGCGCGAGTGCGGGTCTGTCAGTATGGTGTCCATCACGTACTGCAGTTGATCGAACCCGACACCACTGTAGTCGCCGTCACAGCCCCGGTACTCCGCTCCAAAGTGGCGCAAGTTGAACCCGTACATGGGACCCATGTCGCCTTCGCGGTACCTTTCTAGTCCCACGCTGTCCAAGAAGGCTCGAGAGGTGTTGCCCACCCATATCCTCACCCCTTTGTCCTCCAGCGCTTTCGTGTCCGTGTTGCCACGCAAGAAAAACACGAGTTCCTCAAACACTCCCCGGAAAAACATCTTTTTGCTCGTGAGCAGGGGAAACCCCTGGGTAAGGTCGAAGCTGAGGGTTGCTGAAAACAGGGACCGCGTGACGCCGTTCCTCGTCTTGCGCTCTTCCCCCTCGTCCAACAGCCTTTTCAAGAGCTCCTGGTACTGCCGTTCCTCCATGCACAAGTAATGTGGCGCATTTTTAAGTCTGAGCACTAGATTGATTTGATCGTGTAATAATAAAGTAGTAGTAGTAGTAAGATGGCGTTGCTCGAGGTCGCCCTGTTGAGCGCATGCCTTTTTGTGGCGTCCGTGGTCATCTACACGTTTGCTACCATGGTGCTCAAACGAACAGAGAATGTGGACATCGAAGACGAAGTCGACCTGACAAAGGCGGATTACAAGCGGTATGTCTACATCAATTTTGCGGCGTTCCTGTGCCTAGCGGCACTCAGCGTTTCGGCGGCGTGGCTGATTTGGAAGTCCCTGCGCCGAATCTCTGATGAGATCAAGTTCCTAGCGTCGCTGAAGTTGTTCATGGAGGCCGCTTTCCACGGCGCGGCATGGGCGTTTCCGGTCGCCTTTGCCTCGACCCTGGCCCTATTGTTCCTGGCCGGGGTGCTCTTGGCAGAGAGTTCGGATCGCACGCAGCTCGCCATGGACGGCAGTCTCAAACTGACCATGTTTCGAAAAGTCACCCCGGCAGGGGAATTGGGCGTCGTCGCCGAAGACGCCGAAGACACCGAAGAAACCGAAGTCGTTGTTCAGACCTACGCCTTTAATCTCCTGCAGAATCTGAACCTGATGACGCTGGTGCTGATGACGCTCCTCCCTTTGCTAACAGCATGGGCGACGACCCCGCAAACACAATGACCTGAACACCAAGCAGCGTCCCCATCAAAATGCGCATCGTGTTGAGGCGGGCGCTCTCGTACTGCATGCTGTCCTGCGTGACGACAAACAGGGCAAACACGGCCGCGACAATGGCGTGACCAGCCAGGATGCGCCACGCGTATCGCGAGGAGGACCAGATGTACCGCGTGAGCAGCTTGTGGACGTCCTTGGCGCTCAAATCAGATCCATCTTTGAGGACCATGTCGACCAAGAGGTACTTGGAGGTTAGCAGCACCGCAAAAACCACGTACAACACTACCAGCCCCCACATCTGCAGTTTGAGCACGGTGCGGATGAAGAACCAAAGGTGGCCGGCGTAGGAGGCGTCCTCCTCGATCTTGGGGTAGGTCTCCAGCCAATCACTGGGATCGTGAATGGCATCCAGTGTTACATACACCAGAGCCACATTGTAGGCTGCAAAGCTCGTTACCGTTTGCACAGTCTCGTCTTTCAGCTCCATTACATTTGCAACCTATTTTTTCACCCAACACCTGTCGTAGGCTGGTGGGCTCGTTTTTTTGCTCAGGTGGTCCAAATGAGCCCGGACGTCTGCTAGGAACCGCGATGTTTCCTCGTTTTTTGCCGGCGCAAAGTTTTTGAGGGTCTTTGCATAAATCTGCAACGTCGTCAGCGGGCACGTCATGAACGAATGACTTCTAAAGCAGTTAAATAAAGTGCGCCGCGGCGTGGGGATGGCGAGGGTGGTAAATTGTCTTTGCACCATACAGATGGCTGTCTCGGTCTTGCAATCCTTGAACACCGAGGAGCTCGTGAGCTGCCTCAGGCTGAAGAAACCCGCTGCACTGGCGACCAAACACATCTGGAACATTTACAATGGCGAGGAGCCCTTTTTGTTGCAATCCCCTTGGCTGACCATCCCCTACAGCGTGATCTTCAACGACGACCTTTCCCATTTTCAATTTGATTGCTGCAACGAAGAATTTGTCAACGCGGTGAGCAATTTGCAAGAGCACATCGTCACACGCATCCAACGCTCTGGCGTGGACATCGCCGACCGGCACTTTGTGAATGTCGTGAAGCCGCGGGTGGTGTCCAAGGTGTTGCGCGTGCGGAGTCATGCCGTTGATGTGCAGTTTTACGACCAGTTTGGGCAGAGACTCGAGGACGGCGCGCGGTGTTTGTCTCGCCACAAGCGGATGCGGATCATCTTTTGGTTGCGTTGGTTTTGGTGTTCCGACAAGTATTATGGCATCGAGTTGCAGCCCATGCAGATCAAGGTCGAGCAGCCCCCCGCGGAGCCGCTGTTTCAAGAAGAGGCACCTGGGCAGAACTTTGAGGTGTACCACCGCATGCTCAGGGTCAAGGTCCCCGTGGAGGCCGTGCTCAACAAGATGAGGCTCGATGGCTGCAGCGAGGCTGATGTCGAGGCCTTTAGCTTGTCGAGGCATTCAGCTTGCGGGGCACACAGCACCGAAAGGCCCCCCGCACCGCCACCACCCCTACCCGCAGCGGCCCCTCCTCCGCCTCCACCGC
>JACCDY011021010.1_pt1 | contig 17296 bp, 10 predicted proteins | sample 7446391 | NCBI WGS metagenome assembly JACCDY01 (sample SAMN15323451, study PRJNA562643) | freshwater metagenome | isolation source: river surface water | place: USA:Blue River Watershed | collected 2017-08-18
ATATCCTCACCAAGCTCTCTCACGCCACTAATAGTATGGCGACATCTAACCGTGTGTCCCTGGACACCAATGTGATTAATCTGAGGACGATGTTTGCATTTTCAACTGCAAACATCCCTGTTTCGACGAATTATATACAAACAACCGGTCCAATGGGCCTTTTCCAGTGGACCGACGCGCTGCAGAATCTCAGCAGCTACGGCGTCAATCTCCCTTCTAGTATCACTGCAATCAGCACAGCCATTTATCAAACTAGTAATGCAATAACTGAACCTGCTCGCATATATGCCTCTGCTCAACTCCTAAATGTACTATCCAACTATACTCACACAGGCATTTCAACTATCGCCCTCCAGGCAACCAACCAACTCTCCTCCTTTTCAACCTCTATTGCCAATCTCATGTCAACTTATAAATATTATTCGACCGCTACACTTGCAACGCCACAAAATCTGCGTCAAGTGACAGCAATCGTTCAGACCGCGATAGATTCTTCTCGCAGACGCGAAAACACCTATATGTCAACAATTTCTGCCAACACCGCGGCTGATACTGCCGGCATTTCAACCGCACTGAATAACTTGTCAACAAACTATGCTACACTTTCTGCTGCCACTACTACAACATATGCATCTCAGTCAACTACCATAGGTTCAATTCAAACAGCCCCTTCCTCGATCTACACTGGACTGTCATCACTGACATCAACACAGTATGGTGATATAACCACTGTCTCAAGTCTGCTCTGGTCTATGTCAAACTTCTTTGCTACGCAGACATTTAGCTCTCAATACTCGACTTTATCAACATCAATTACTGGTACACTTAGTACACTTAGCGCAGCTATATATGAGCAACGGGGCTATTACTCAACTCTCTCCTCCTATACTGCTAATAGTACTGTTACCGCCGCCCAGATATCATCATTCGCCCAAAATGATCTCATCCCTCCTGGTTATCGCCCTACTAAAAACTTTCTCATGCTCGCTGAGGCAACTCCTGGGAACTACCTCGTGATTCCAGATATCTCCTACGTGTCAACCGGCATAATACACGCTGATCTTGTTATGCGCGAGACAACTGGTTTTGCTAAGCGCCCAGATATCATCGGTACAACAGATCAGATACTTATATTCGGCAGTGACCGAACAAATAATTTGACTACATTTGATCCAGTTTCATTTCAAACAACAGCGAACTATTATGCCCCTATTGGCCAAAATGGTGCATTCCGTTCCGCGATCTACCACCCCAGATACCATTATGTACTTGTAGGGACTAACTCAGATAGACCGACACAGACTCTTGTTCAGTTTGTAGAGACCGATCCGTATAGAATTAGTCTTTTTAATGTGGGCCAATATATCTCAGATACGCGTGTAATAGCGCAAGCACCGAGTGGAGATATAATAGTTGGTGGTATAGATCCTAATGGGAGGTCGGTTGTGGGGTACAATCCGTCGACGGATCCAGATCTCATCTTTGAGACATTCACATTCTTCACATCTCAGACTACACTCCCTCCTAACGGTATTACAGCACTTGCGTATGGAGCAGCTACTTGGATTGCAGGAGGTATTGGTCGGCCTGCAGATATCGTATCTTACATGTCAGATGAGCGAGGGAACAATCTGGACCGCTGGCAGCGTACAACAGTTAGTGTGCCGCAAGATATCTCTTCAATCCCCTACACTGTATCAGATGTAATTAAGATATCTGGGACTTGGGTAGCGGCAGCGGCAGCGGCAGCTTCAGAAACAGCCCCCCTCTTGATCTACACATCTCCTAATGGTAGTTCATGGACAGCAATAAAGACTGGGCTTTCAGGGGAAGATATAGGTGCGGCAGTAACTAAGATACATCTCTATGACGCCGGCGCCAGCATAATTTTCCTCCAGACACAGGCTGGCCTTTATCAGACCACAGCCCCTAATTGGACCAGTTGGCGTCGTGCAATTCCTAAACAGAGTCTTCCATACAATTCACTAATAGGAGCAACAATACCTGCAAATACAATTGAATACAATTCACTGTATATACAAAAAGAGTATCAATTGAACCAGGCCCTATATGTACAGACATCAACTGCGGTACAGTACAATTGTGCAACGACAAGTAATATATCATCACTGTCTACACAGTTAGGTAAGGGTACAGATGGGATCTCTCAGGCAACATTATCAACGCTATCAACCTCACTAGGCAACCTAACAGAATACCGTCTTCAGACAGCAGAAGGCTATGAAACGACTTATACTACACGTAGCTCTCTAATTGGCCTATCAACAAGTTACAGCACCATTCTATTCCCTGAATTTACCGAACTCTCAAACTATTTTTCATCATCAGTTAAATCATCGGATTTATCAACGCTGTCGACCTATTTTGGTAATCGTACAGACCCACAGACAACAACTTTGGAACTAATGTCAACCACGACAGGTATTTACAATTATCCTGTCTATTCTACATTGCAGGCTCCAAGTGTTAAAGTGTCTAATCTGCTATTAACACCACGGACCATCACAGATCCAGTATCATTACAGATACAATCGCCTCGATTCTATATTAAGAGGAACATTGATCCGTCTGATACAAAAATGGAATATATTAATGGAGTAACAAAGCTAAATACAAATTTCATTGTTGATGGTTATTTATCCAAACAGGCGGGTACATTTAACATTGAGCATCCTGATCCGCAGATGGCTGCAGCAGGTTATAGACTCCGTCATTCATTTGTAGAGGCACCGACACGTGGTGAGAATATCTACAGATCAACTGCACAAACTGTTAATGGCATGGCAATAGTTCTTCTTCCGTCCTATTTTGCAAGTCTGAATGAATCACCGCAGGCGTGGGTCCAGCCGCATTCATTTTCCCCTGCCAGAGCAACAGTTAGCCCTGATCGCACACACCTAACTGTATATACATTGGAAGACTGCACGGTCGATGTGCTTGTGATAGGTACACGCACAGATCCAGCTGCTGTCAGGGGCTTTGACAATCGCGGTGGAGTGTATTTTTCACGCTGAAAGTCTCTGAACTAATAAGGAATGTCTTCGAATACGAAGAGTTATGACACTAATTTAGTCATTTTGAGAAATGCATTTGCATTCTCAAATGCAACTATACCTGTCAGTACAAACTATCAATTGGTTATATCTGGTCCGAATGGATATGCGCAGTTCCAGGATTCGATGAAGATCTTGAGTAATTATCCTGGTGTGGGATATCTACCAGCCGAGTTCTCAACGTTCTCGGGTCAGCTTGCAGAACTATCAACCCTAAATGTAACAATTGCTTCAAAATATGTAACGTCGAGTCAGCTCGCCTCTACAACTCAAACACTTTTAGGCGAGATTTATTCAACACCGACGGCATTTGCTGCATCTGCGTCGACGGTTCAGGGGGCGGCGATCAGTACAGCCGGCATTTTTTCCAAATTCTACGTGTCAGGTGTCATATCAACCGTTGATATGTATTCGACGCAGACCAATCTCATGTCAACTGTTACGGGATTCAATCAAGCAAATCTGGCAGCGCTTTCAAACTACTCTGTTGGCTATGTATCAACAACTGCCAGCGTCCTGCGCGAGTATGGAACAATTTCTGCAAATTTGTTTGGGTTGTCCAATTACAATGCGCAGCAATATAGTACATTATCGACGCTTCTTGGTCAAGAGCCACCAAGGCAGTCAACGCTTGATGGCGCCTTAAAGGTATCAAATGAGGCGTTATCAAATCGTTATCAGACGTTGGTGCAGGATTACGTGGGTGTATCGACGTACTATGATGCATATCCGCCGCCGGCAGTCCAATTGTCTTCGTTTTCGACGTTGGTTGGATCACAATTTAATATACAGGCGGCAACGCTTGCGGCTTTGACCCAGGATATCTCTGCGCTCTCTTATGCTTTTTTCACGGAGACTACAACGAAGACCCAGCTCTCGAGTTTGTCGGCTACATATGCGTACTATCAGGGTGTTTTGCCGACTGAGGATACAGTGTCCACACTTTCAATACAGATAGGAGGCCAGATTGCCAGTGTTACATGGCTCTCATCTTATATTGATAGCTACATACCGCCGCAGTCTGCCCTTATTGCGATCCAAGCTGCAACAGATACGCTGAGTGCGCCGTTTACCGTTGCGGAGTTTTCTACACTTTCAACGACACTGGGTATTGAGAACCGTGCAATATCATCATTTGCAGGTACAACGTTATCAACATATGCCCCTAATAGTATAACCCCACAGCATACATTTTTGGCATTAGGAATAAATCGTAATCTAAATTTTAAAGGCAATGATGCTTCAGATGCTACAGTAATTCCATATCCTAACTACCCTGATAATCTACCTTCCCAATATCAAGTGACACATGCGCATTCATCTGATCGCATATTATTGATATATCGTATTATGAATGGAACACCTACAACATATCAGTTATATTATTATGAGGGTTCAATGCCATTAAGAGATCTAAGTAGCTCAACTGTTTTACCTGCAGGGGGATTCTTTACTGGACCACTCGCAGATTTGGATTATGGATATATTAATCAGACACCAACATGGGTTGCTGGAAGCAGAATAGGTGCTTTGAAGCAAAGCTCTGATGGTAAGGTATGGACTGATATCTCAGCAGTAACAGATCAACCATCTACACCTAAATGCATTCTTGCGCCAAAGTTAAATAATACACAATGGTATATTGTAGATCAAACTACATCTCCTCAATTATATACAACTCAAGATTTTATAACATATAGTTTTGAACCTATTAGTAACCTATCATCAAAAATAGTAACAGCAGCAGATGCGTTTGGAGATACAGTTGTTGTTGGTACTTCATTAGGACGGCTATATGTACGCGAAAGCCCAGGGGTATGGACACAGATTATTTTACCTATTACAAATTACTTTAATTCAATCAATACAATTAAGTATATTACAGAAAAGGGGATCTGGGTTGTATCTGGAACACGGTCTGCGCCACAAACAGTTATATTTTGGTCGTATGATGCAATAACCTGGTATGAAAGTGGAACTTTCTCAGCAAAGTTAAGTAAACCTGTGGTTATTACTTGGACAGGTGTACAATGGTTAGTTGCAACAGGCGATAAATTCTGGATATCGAATGATCTAATTGTATGGCGTAATGGACCTGTTATAACACTATCAATAGATCGCGCAGAAACAAACCGCTGTTTGACCACATTTAACTACAAACCACCTACACCAGCTGAATTATGTCTATCTACTTACACAAATAATATATCAACATTATATGGTGACTACACTTTGAATAATATTTCATCAGGACATATTTCATCGTTATCGACCAGTTTTGGTGAAGTTCCAGTAAAGGGGGATTTAAATCAGGGTCAGTTGACGAGTACAGTTAGGGGTATATATGATAACCCCAAGATGACAGCACCCCTAACAGTATCATCACAAATGGCGGTTGTTTCTGGCCAGCAACAGCCGCTAAATATAACGTGGGATCAGGGTATAGAGATCAATGTGCCATCTTTGACATTGACATCGCCGCTTGTTGCGTTGCCGAACATGAACGTATACAAGCAGCAGATGTATGTGGGTCAAGGGCAGACACAGATGTCGTTTGCGATGGGGGCATCTGCTCCATGGCAGACGGGTACGAGTACAATTAGGGGTTGTGTAGGTCTGAAGGGTTCAGGATCTACAGATAAACAAAAGGATTTCTATGCTCTGCGGAGCCCAGATCTCCTTAAGAGTGTGGATGGTATTTTATGGCAGCAGGTTGATTTATCAGCATCGCGTGGTTTCCAGGCACTGACTGCATTGGAGACAGATATCTCGCAGGGAGTGGTTATTGCTGGTCGCAAATCAGGAGGTGCCACATTTGCTCAGAGTCTGGATGATGCACGTACATGGAGAGATATATCTTTCAGGGTTGCATCTGGTGTTAAACCGCTAGCAGAGATATCTGTGCTTGAATACAATTCGAAGCAGCTATTGTGGGTTGCAGGTGGTACAGATACCAGTGGAACCCCAGCACTTTTCTGGACAACAGATATCTCAGCCGGCACATGGACCCGTTCAGCAACCGCACCACCTGGTCGCCCAACATTCTTAATTAACAAACAGACCGCGCCAAGTGCAAGTACAACAGTATGGTTAGTATGTACAGATCAAACGGCAACACCCACACAAACATCAACATATTTCAGTCTTGATGGAAAAATATGGCAAGTTTGCACGGATGCATATATTAAACCTACTAGCATTGCTGTATCGCAATCGTTATGGGTGGCAAGTGGTCATGTATTGTTAAAGAACACTGGGCAGCAATTTATAAGTGGATTTGCATATTCTTTTGATGGGCGAAATTGGCAGGCGGCAGCAACGGGAACAGAGACTGTTCGTGGTTTATGTGTGGAGTATGTTGAGGCGACAGATACTTGGATTGGGTTTGCCGAGGATGCAGTCTACCTTGGTACATACTATTTTATGCAGAGTTCTGATGGTATTAATTGGTCACGAGGTCAGCGTGTACCAGAGCCTATAACTCGTGTGGTGGAATCTGCATATGCGAGCAAAGTATCTATTTATGATACATTGAGGGTTGCAGGGAACCTAGTAAAAGCAACAGGATATTTTGAGATTGAACATCCTTTGGATCCAGTGCAGGGCTTGAGGCATTCTTTTGTGGAAGGTCCGACTCGCGGTGATAATATGTATCGATTCACAGTGACAACCGATGACGCTGCCTCGGCTATGGTCGATCTCCCAGCCTATTATCCTTATTTGAACGAGCAGCCGATGATCTGGTTGACAGCGGTGGGTGGACAAGCAAAGGCGTTTGCTACCTACGATGCTGCAAAGAATGCCGTGCTAATCAACTCTGATCACCCGCAAGTAACCCTAAATGTATTGGTAATGGGTACACGCAAAGATGAGGCGGCTAAGCAGGCGTTTGATGCCCGTGGGGGTGCAGAGTTCATGCGCTACCCAGAGACACAGTAAAATCTCGACCGCAATATAAGAATGTCGTCTAATCGTGTGTCGTTAGACACGAATGTCATCACATTTCGAACCGTGATGGACGGTAACCGGCCACCAGCGCCGCCTAATTATTTGACTGTTATCAAAGATATCGGTCAAATCACATATATTCCGCCGCTAGAGCACTTCAGTTCGTACGGCGTTGGCTATTTACCCTCAACACTTCAAGATTTTTTATATCAGGCATCCACGATCTGTGGAACAATTATACCATTTCCAGCTGATACAGTTCCAAGTAGTTATGTTTTTTCAACACTATCAACCTTGAATACTGCCCTAATATCCCTAAATGTACAATTAGGTCAGCAGGTATCGAGTGTATGTACTACAATGGTTGGTCTCAGCAATGTCTATGCTGCTAATGTTCTAACCAAAGTCCTTTCTACACAGCTGATCTCATCTCAAAACGGAATGTTATCTACAGTTGCTTCGCAAGAGGCAAATTTTGTCGCCATGTATGGTACAGTCTCTTCAGCGGAGCGTGTATATTCGACGCTGGCGGAGCAGATTAATGCATTTCCTTTTTTGAGTATATCCAGTGTAATTGCAACGTCACAAACAGACCTAGCGCAGAGGATTGTGAGGCAGCAGGAGAACATTAGTAGTATTGGTCTTTCACGTCAAGATCAGATCCAAACTATATCAACAAATATCCAAAATTTATCAAATACTATTCTGGGTTATTCGAACATCCTAGATCAGCAGACACAAGGGCGTCAGATGTCATCTTTTTCGAGTTCTGTATTTGCGCCGGCGGCTGCTATTAATAGGCAGTTGATTGCAAACAATACAAATCTGAATAACATGTCAATCTATCTTTATAATAGTACAATTACAAAGGTAGAATTTGTTGAATTTTCAACACTTGTTCATGATGCCTACTTCAAAATAACATATGAATCTCTTTCCTCGTTATCTGCACCCCTTGGTACATCAATTGAATTAACAAATGCACTTGCAGAATATGTGGCTACTGAGGCGATTAGACCGCAGCAAGTATCTTCGCTATCGACCCAAATAGGGATAAATCATGGTCCGTTCTATCCAGACAACATATCAACTATTTCAACGGGGATTGCTGGATCATATTCAAACATTGATGCGGTGTCTTATAATATGGCTATAAGTACTCTACAATTAGGGTATTATGAGAATTTAGTGGCGCGGACGTTACAGCAGTATACAGTGTTACAAGATCTCTCGCAGCAAATCTACAGTACAACATTGCAGTCAACAATACTCGGTGAATTTTGGGCATCCTATTGGTCACGTGGGTCGCCAATTGATGGCGTATTATCTACGCAGTTGATATCGACTACGCAGGGAATTTATGATAACGCATTATTTACTGGGCAGCTAACAGCGCAAAGCGCTGTGATTGGAGCAGCGACTGCAGGAACCTCTGCGATTAGCTCGTATATTCAAGATGCAACTTATATTAATATTGAAACTGAGTTGCTTGATGTAAATGGTGTATTTATAATGGAGAGTGGATTTAATCAGTCAAAAATAGCAACCCTAACAGTACAAAACACAGGTCCTAATTATTATATTAATAGTAATGTTGCTGGAGTAAGTAGTCAAATACCATTAGGGACGCAGTTACCTTATGGATTTACAACAGATGGCGGTTATAGTATTGCATCTACGCCAACATATTTGCTTGCGTTTGGTCAACAAACCTCTTATTTGGCTCCAACTGCCCCTGCATCCCAGGTTATTCAAGTGAATCATGGGTTAACAACAACATCAGATGCAGTGTTTGCGCGTGCAACAACATATCAGGCAGGGCAGCGTGATAGCCAGGCAGCTATCGCAATTTATTCAGAGCAGCAACAACCTCAGATAAGATATGTTCCACAATTAACATCATTAACATCTATAGTATATAATAATGACCTAATTGTATCAGGTGTACAAGGAGCATATGATTACTATATTGCGTATTCGAGTGATAATGCTGTATCATGGAAAATACAGAATTTGAATGCAAATACATCTCTTAATATGAAATATATATCTGCTGTACGTAAGATAGGTGATCAGGCTGTTATTGTTGGTAAAACAAATGATATACGTGATAATAACTATACATATGTTGTACGTATTGATGATATATCAAATGCAATATATACACGAGATACAATATATGATTTCAAAGCATACCCATATGCGACTAATTCATTTTTTAAATTTATTGATATAGCCAGTGATAATAGAGGAAATACAGTGGCAATAGGTCCAGATTTCCTATCGGGTGTAGGAAAAATTTCAATAGCTGTTATGGTTAATACAGGGATAGGTGGTTGGAATCTAATTAATGTTATAACACCATCTACGCCATCAAAATCAGGATCAATACGTGTATTTTATGATCCACAACAATCACAATGGGTTATTCAGAGTGATTCATATACATATACAAAAGCAGCAACTGTTCTTATAAATTCAGCTGTAGAATGGACACTAATTGGTCTAGAATCATTTGCGGTTTGCCCTGGTTATTATGTTATGCCGACGCGATCACTTTATTTTAATGCAAAAACCGATGTAGCAACACAGATTATTGAAAAAACCACAGGTTCATTTGAAATTCCGCATACGGATCCTGTAAAGGCCGCCGAAGGCCAGTGGCTCCGTCACTGTTTCATTGAGGCACCTACACGCGGTGAGAATATATATCGTTTCACTGTGCAAGGGCCGCTGGCGGTCATACAACTTCCAGAATACTTTGAGGGGCTGAATGAGAATGTTCAGGCATTTGTTAATGCAGAAAATGCATTGACAGATGTATGGACAGATCCTTATGATTCAACTACAAATACAATTAGGGTGTATTCTCATCGCCCAGCAACCCTAAATGTATTAGTTGTAGGAACACGCAAGGATCCAGCGGCGCGCAAGGCGTTTGATGAGCGTGGAGGGGTTGTATATAAGGCTTAGATGATAGTACCATTAATAGAGCCACCAACGGTAAGATCGCCAGTAATATTGACTGAACCATTCACTATGAGGTTACCAGTGATAGTCAGATCAGTTGCGGTTATAGTGACTGTATTTCCTGAAATGACGACGGCAAAGTTTGCCGCGGTCATAGAAGCTGTCCCATCACCGATTGAGGTGGCAAGGCTGGATCCGCTCGCACTTGTTATACCTTGAAGGTCAACAATATTAACCACATAGGGGTTTGCCATAGTTGTACCAGTTGTAGACATTGCAGTAAAGCCGCGAGGGTTCTTAAAGCCCCATCCCATACCCCTAAAAGTAGAATGAGTGTCAAGTCGCAAGCGGAACGTATTAAGGAGGGATTGTATTTGCTCGAGCAGGTTCGTGGGACAGGGATCTTGCAGACAAATCCAGGGTATATTGAGTTGAAGGATCGCATGGCAGAATGGATGCGAATGGGTCCTGCATGGTCAGGGGTAATTTTTTTCCCTGATTGTGACCGAAAGGCAAAGATCGTCTTACCTGCAATTGCTGGGCGTCCACCAACTGTTCATCTGCGTGCACCTTAGCAGCCATAAGACACAACGTGCCCAGCAAGATCGCTAAATGATTCGCGCTGTATACCAAGGCGTGGATTGAAGGCGTACCAGCGACCGACTGGCTGTAGACGTTTCCAGATCTGGTCATTTGCATAAATCCAATGCGCCCTAGTTTGTTCAAGTAGTGGAAAATTTTCTTCAAAAAGTGAAATCAGTGTTTGAAGATAGTTTCCATGAACAATATAGCCAGATGCGGTCTGAGCCTCGAGTACTTTTAGGAGTTCAGGATGTTCAGGAACGGGTTCAGCCCGTTGAATAAGATGACTGAGCATGAGGACATCATACTCAAATCCAGACTCTAAAATACCCCTAACTGTATTCTTAAAAGTCTCAGGATCAACAACCGCCTTAAAATCATCTTCAAGAACAAGTATGTGAGAATAGCCACGACTGGCTGCGATGCGAAGCACCTCAAGGTGCGAGTAGGCACATCCTGCAGCAGACCATAACTTGACTAATGCAGCAAAACGTTCACCTGAAATACCCAGAGACTCTAGCTCCTGTTCCATTAGTTCGCGTCGATCAGTTCGCCGATCTAGATTGATATAGATAGCATGTTCTATTCCGCTGCTGCTGCTACTCATATTCTAAAAGTATCAGCACAAAGTCTTTAATTATTAAATAGCAGTGACAACCGTCCACCATAGAGCCGCAAGATATTATAAGTCTCTGCCCACATATGAATATTATAGCGTGGGACATTTAGGGGGTCATTAGAACCCTTTACTGGATTAAATGTTAAGTTCAGACTTGCCCGTTCAATCTTATCCATATTAGCATGACCAGCAGGAGCAGCATCAAATCCAAACCAAAGACCATAATAGTATCGATTTAGCCATGGAGCCTTTGTTTCTTCTAGTGCAGGCAGTAGACTTCTAAAAATACTAGGATTAGAAGAACCATATCGAACAAGCTTGCCTTCATATAAAAGTGCAATTGACTCCACAGGCTCACTGTAGCGGGTGGAGAATCCAGGGGAAAGGTATCCAGGATAGGCACCACGGAGGCCACTTGCATCGGGCCACCAGAGTGCCCAGTCATCCGATGCTTCAGAGCATGTGGTGCCATATTTAGTAAATCCATTAAGATCACGTGTTGCCAAGAAATATGCATTATAGAGGGGTGCCTCAAATCGTTGTGCAAAGAATTTTATGCTTCGTGTTGGATTGCCAATACGAAGAGGAATATTAATATGATTTGTAAACAGTGTATCTGTTGGCGGTAAAGAAACATGAGTACGAATAGGCATTTGTAGATCGGCAAGTCGAAAGCGGTTAGCTTCAGGACGGTCAACATAGATATATTCCACGAGCAGATATGTATCCCCTAAATGTAAATTATCAGCCGCAGGCATCTGAACACCAGGAATAACAACAGGGTTATTTCGTCCACTACAAGAAAGACTATCTTTAATACTTAATTTAGAGATGCCATTAATAATGTTGACTGGTAGGGTTGGACTAGATGCTGCAGATTTTCCATAGAACTGGCTCCCGCTAATAGGCCAGAGAGCGCTTGCCCCAGTTCTGAGACCTTCGCCAGATAGATCACGAGAGTCAGTGTAGTACATTCCAGCCAATGGACGGAAAGATATCCCTAACTGTACAAGATCAACAGATATGGCATCGATTGGCAAAGGAGGGCCACAACGGCTGAACCAGAAGGGGAGGGGTGTATGAACCACAACAGATGAGATATCATTCACACCAAAAGATGTCTCTGTATATCCTCCATCCTTACGTCCAATTAGGGTATTAATAGTAGGGACCTTTTCAAGTGGTGTTTCGTATTCATCTAGCAATTCTAAGAGTCGGCTATCAAGGCGCTCTATCTCAGATCCCCCACTCATGAAGGTTGCATCTTGGACGAGACTATGGCCGATGGAGTTAGTCCATGAGAAGTTGGGTCCAACGAAGTCAATATCTGCAGCGGCAGCGGCTGCGCGGGCTGCAATTTGGGCAGTCTTGATATCTGGCAGTGTAGATACAAGTAGGATCCGTGAAATGAAGTGTCCTTTCCGTAGGATATTGGCATAGACTGTTCGCCCAAAATCGGGAACAGAATTGAAGTCGATGCGCTGCCACTGTGTGGTCATGCGCCCAGCCTTTCGCCAGACGGCTTTGAAGGGTGTTAGGATCGGTTTTGATGAGTAATCAAGCCGGTCATCTTGTATGCCCGATGTCAATACTCTTAGGAGGCTCGCAACCATTATCTATTCTGGCAGCTGTTAAATGGTATTAGGCTCTTAACCAGGTGAATGTAAAGAAAGTATCAGCAATGAGTCCGCCAATACTGAACAGGAAAAGAATCATTTCAAAGCGTGTTTTATATTCAATACGGTAAAAATATATAACCAATGCCAGGAAAAATGGTATTGCTAATATATCCCCTAAATGTACAAGGCGGTTAAACATTCTACTCTTAGGAGGAGAACACAGGATTACAGAGACCGTATTCAAATCGTACCCAGTTGATGCCAACACAGTGAACGAAGACCTCCCAGCCGTTGCTGAGATCATTGGAGAAGCCTGGGCCGAGGGTTACAGGGAAAGGATTGTAGATGCTTAGATTGAGGCGGAGATCTTGTCCGCGGCTCATATTTGCGCTTCCACTTGGTTGGTATGTTCCAGGTTTATCGGAAAATGAGTATCCGTATATATAAGACTTATAGCTGACGTAACCTCCGCTATGTTTTTCAGAGATATGGCGGCGGAACCAGTTGCCATCCATGTCGATTATAGGGAGTCCATTTACTTGGATGATGCCTCGTGAGAGGAGTTCAGGGAACTCACGATCTGTTGCGGTCAGCATTTGAGATTCGAGGGCGGGTCCGTAGTTTGTCCATTCGTTGTTAATTGCAACTCCTTTGCGGCGGATAACCCAGATAATCTCTTCGATAGGTCCATTGCACTCTAAGGGTACAATAATGTTGATTTTATCCGTAGTTGAGCTACCAGATACAGCATACTTCATAGGTTCAGAGATATGGAATGTCTGGCATTGACGGAAAAGAAACTCAAATGGGCGTTGTACATAGCGTTCTTGGCGAAGCTTCTCGTCAATAAAAGATGTGTATGTGATGATCTGGAGATCTTTGAAGTCGCCAATATTTGCTTTACTGGAAATAGTTCGTCCATCTTGTAGGAGCCAGTTAGAGTTGAGGGGGGTTTCATCGCAGCTAGACCGAGGAAGCCCAGCGCGACGAATAACTTCATTAAAAGGGCGAAAGGTCAGTGTTACTCTAATAGTATTCTCTCGGCAGCTGGCAATAGGAAAGGCTGCATCCATACGATTGCGATTAAACCAGAAAGGGAGTGGACAGAGCCATGTGCCATGTTCAATAGGATACATATTATTAGGATTAAATCTGGATGTGGGATCACCAGGGAGAGTTGCTCCAAGTGAATCAACGGAGACACCTACTTGTGAATTAACCGACCCAAATAGTTTGAATGAGATATCTGCCCATGTACTATTGACAGTTTCAAGTACAGTATCTCCTACTTTGAATTCAGCAGATTCAATTAGGATTGTGCCAAGAGAGTTAGCCCAAGTATACGCTGAGTAGGGTTTATCGTATTTATTAGTGCCTGTATTGAATGCTTCAATTATACTTGAAGGGAACCAGTGGTCAGGGCGTATTTGTAGGGCAAGAAAATGTAGGAGATCGCCGGCGGAAGCGGGTATTTCAAATGTGATGGTTTGTCCGAAGCCTGCACGACCTTTATAGCTAAAACTTTGGATAGTGGGTGTGTATGGTTGAACACGAGTATCACGTCGGGTGAACCATGAGATGTTGGATTTGAGGGGGAAGATGTGTTCGTCTTGGATGTCGCGATCGGCGAGGTCCAGGACGGTAGTTATGTCTCCACCAGGGTACTTGAACTCCATTATTACTTGGACGGTAGAATATGTTTAAATGTGAACAGCGCTTCACTCATTACTTGCACCAAACCAGTCGTGACGACTAGGGTTAAGAGGAGGAAGGCTGGCGCAGTACTTAGCCATTACGCGATGGAGACTATCCTCAGCATGGGGGAAGGTAGGGATGAGGGTCTCGATGCGTTCGGTATCCATGCAGTTATTGCTGCGGCCATTTCCCAAGAGGGTCTCGATCTCAGCTTTGCTGACTTCAGTCCAGCGATGAGTCTCATCATAGAGATCATGATATAGCTGGAGGATCTGAGAGGGGAAGAGTGTTCCTGGGTTGCAGGCGTTAATAGGACCAACAGTGCCGCGTTCCATGAGGGTCAGAAGAGCAGGATAGAGATCATCGATGACGGTTGCGGAGTTGGGAAGGTTGATGATCTTCTTATACTTGAGGAGCTTATCAATCAGATTGCGAGGGTTAGGAACGGAACTGATAGGCATCCGAATGCGTACATTTAGGGTTGTGGCAGAGAACTCCTCATTCATCATGCGATCAGTAAAGCCCTTGACGGTGGAATAGGAAGATCCGAAGAAGTTGGGCTTGTCATGCTCCTTGAAGCCAGGATGATCCTGGCCATTCTGTGTGCGAGGAGGATGTTGGTCATCGTACTCAAAGATGCAGCCTGTTCCAAAATAGGTCAGATGGACACCAAGGCGTTCACATTCGCGAGCGAGGATGAAGGGGCCATATAGGTTATCACGAAGATTTTCGACGAGCTTCCCAGGCTTCTCGAGATAATCAATGGTTCCAATGTGTTCTCCTTCGTGAGTACCATGGGTGCGACCGATAAACGAGATAACGTGAGTTGCCATGGATCGAATAATCTCATCACGAACGGCACGGTGATTATCAGCACGAGTCTGGGCCTCGATGATAGTATGACCGGCTGCAGTAGCAATTGAGATGAACATACCACCTAGCCATCCGCGACTGCCAAACACAAGAATACGCATTTGATTTATTAATGCGGTATAGCTTTAGAACGCCAACGTATATTAGTCTATTACTAAAACTATATTTTAGTAATAGTTTATAAAGTCTAATATTTTAAATATCACACGGAAGGGTCTCCCACCATTCATTAGAAGGGTGGTCCTTGTACCACTGGATGACTTCATGTAGGCCTTGTTCAAATGAGATCTCAGGTTGCCATCCGAGGGCAGTCAGACGATCAGCATGGATCCAATAGCGCTGGTCGTTAAAGTTGCGATCAGTTCCGTGTTGTACCCAGTTGGCCCATGGCTCGCCTGGTTTCATAATCTCTACAAGCTTCTTAGCAAGATCCAAGATAGAGATTTCAGTCGATGCGGCAATATTGTATACAGAGCCGAGTTCACCTTTATGGAGGACAAGATCAACAGCACGTGAAATGTCATCACAATGGAGGAAGGAGCGGAGTTGGTTACCAGCTCCATGGATGACAACGGGTTTGTTAGCCAAGAGACGCAAGATGAACTTGGGGATAACCTTTTCAGGGTACTGACGGGGGCCATAGACGTTATTGCCGCGAATGGTAACGATAGGTAGGCCATAAGACATCCGATAAGAGTGTACAAGCATTTCTGCAGCAGCCTTTGTAGCAGCATAAGGGTTTGTAGGTTTTAGAAGAGATTGTTCAGTCTTGACACCTTCTCCTGTTTCATTTTCACCATAAACCTCGTCAGTTGAGATATGACAAAAGCGTTCTACACATTTAGCCTGACGGACAACCTCAAGAAGGTTATGAGTGCCAACAATATTATCATATGTATATGTCAGAGGATTAGAGAAGGAATGATCAACATGACTTTGTGCAGCAAAGTGAACAACCTTCTTGAACGTGTGTGTATCAAAAAGGTATTCAAGAAAATCCTTATCTTGAAGATTTCCATGAATTAAATGGATACGTTCATTCAAGATATTTTGAATGTTTTTCTTTGACGCACAGGTGTATAGTGCATCAAAAATGTAGATATGTTCATCTGGATGTGCATTAGCATAGTAGTGACAGAAGGCTGATCCGATGAATCCACAACCACCTGTGATAAACGTATTCATTTACGTATAAATGTAAAATACCTTTAGGGTCTTATTTCCGCAATTAGTATCGCAAATATCGCGAGGGTATGGATTGAGTAGTGTGAAGGGTCGATAATGCCGAGGATGCATAAATCATGAACAAACAAAAAAGTGTTGGCAAGGAAAATTTGCCAGCGACCACTTTCAGAAAACAAAAAAGTTGTATGCAGGTTTTGTGCGCGCCGGCTGGCCGGCGCCAACGCGTAGGCGCAAGCCGAGCGTTTGCATGAGACACGTCCAAAAAACACCCTTCTAAAAATTTTTTCTACTAGAATGCTGTGCGCAGTACAATTACCCTAAAAGTATAAACCCACCAATCAAACTCACCTAAAAATCAGAAGATGTATGCCGAAGGATGCATAGATTGCGAGAAGAGAAGAGAACAAGAATGCAAGAAGAAAAAATAAAAATGGAAAAGTGTTGGCGGGGAAAATTTCCTGGCGACCACTTTTGGAAACCGAAAAAGTTGTATGCACAATCAGCGCCGGCTGGCCGGCGCCAACGCGTAGGCGCAAGCCGAGCGTCTGCATGAGACGTGAGTAGATCTAAGAAACCACCTTCTCAAAAAATTTTTCTAACTCGAAGGCTGGGTGCCGAATATTATCCTAAAAGTATAAGTTATGACTGTGCCGTATATCTTAAGAGTATCAAATTGATATCCTTATGATATATTTAATATGATAACACCACATAATTGTACAAAAGGGGTA
>JACCDY010877520.1_pt1 | contig 17289 bp, 20 predicted proteins | sample 7446391 | NCBI WGS metagenome assembly JACCDY01 (sample SAMN15323451, study PRJNA562643) | freshwater metagenome | isolation source: river surface water | place: USA:Blue River Watershed | collected 2017-08-18
TGAACGACTCGCGCGGCTTTTACACCAGCCGTACCTTTGGCACCTTTGTGATGGAAGGCGCGGCCATGCTGGGCGAGGGCATCCCCGCCCCCGTGATCGAGAACCTGGCCATGCAAGTGGGCATGCCCGTCGGCCCGCTGGCCGTGCTGGACGAAACCGCACTGTCGCTCTCGGTGCACGTGCTGGACCAAACCCGCGAAGACTTTGCCAAAGAAGGCAAGACCTACCAGGCCACCCCCGGCGAGCTGCTGGTCGAGCGCATGGTCAAGGAACTCAAACGCCCCGGTCGCGCCGCAGGCGGTGGTTTTTACGACTACCCCGCTGGCCAGAAAAAAGTGCTGTGGCCCGAACTCAAAACCCGCTTTGAAAAAGCGGATGTGGCTTTCAATCTGCAAGACATCAAAGACCGTTTGCTGTACCGCCAAGCCGTGGAAACCGCCCGCTGCCTGCAAGAAGGCGTGCTCACCTCGGTGCACGATGGCAACATCGGCTCGATCTTCGGCATCGGCTTTCCGGCCTGGACGGGTGGCGCGCTGCAGTTCATCTATGGCCAAGGGGTGGATGCGTTTGCCAAGCGTTGTGCTGAACTGGCTGCGGCATACGGCCAGGGTTTTGCACTGACGGCGGAAGTGATCGCCAGCTTGAAGCAGCACCATCCGGTGTATTGACGACGTGGCCTAAGATAATGGCCTTCAAGAATCAACGCTCTGAAATTGATTCCTCTATCAGCAGGAAAAAATGTATTTCCTTTGATGCGATGGGCCTGCCCAGCCAACCAGGAGTCGACAGCCCATAAGCCTCCAGAAAGTTAAGCCCTCAACGCCACCTGTTGCAAGTGGACGTTGTAGTGCGCCAAGTTAGGCACCTGCTTGGCAGGAACTTTGGCCAAGTCGTCGTAACGACGCAAGCGCACTGCTTCGGCCGCAAAGGGTTGCGAGATAAAAGCTTCCGCCTCTGACTCGCTGAACACCCCGCCTTGCTGTTCCAGGCTGTGCTTAGATGCGGGTGACAAATCGGACCAATATTTAGGGTCGATCAGGCAAAGATAGCGTTTGGCATCAACATGCAAGCGAATAGGCTCCAGCACAGCATCCGGGAACAAGCTTCGGATGAATGGCAAAGCGATGTATTGGTGCAAATCGTCTTGTTGGATGTTGTGCTCTTGCAGACCATCACGCTCAGCAGCCAATAAGTGCCCCAAGTCGTGCAACAGAGAGGCCACAATGGTTTCCGGCGTTTCGCCTGCTTTTTCGGCCAAATTGGCGCACTGCAAGGCGTGCTCCAGTTGATTGATCGCTTCCATGCCGTATTGATTTTGGCCACGGCGTTGGAGCAAAGAAACCACCTCGGGCAAAGTTAAGGACATAGTTACCTCAAACAAAGAATTGACGAATGCGCGCAGATACAAGGTCAATGATGCTGACAGTGACGATGATGATAAGCATCACAGCGCAGGTTTCGGCATACTGAAAACCGCGAATGATTTCCCACAGCACGACACCGATCCCGCCAGCGCCGACCATGCCCACCACCGACGCAGATCGGACGTTGGACTCAAAACGGTACAGCGTGAACGATATCCAAAGCGGCATGACTTGCGGGATAACGCCGTAAACAATTTCGTGCATGGCCGATGCACCTGTTGAACGAATGCCCTCAACTGGCTGAGGATCGATGGCCTCCACAGCCTCGGAAAACAACTTGGCCAAAATGCCTGAAGTGTGAATCCACAAGGCCAGCACCCCGGCAAATGGACCCAAGCCAACAGCCACAACGAACAACATGGCAAACACCATCTCGTTGATGGCGCGGAACGAGTCCATCAAGCGGCGCACCGGCTGGTACACCCACCAAGGCACGATGTTGGAGGACGCCAGCAACGCCAAGGGCACCGCGGTCACCACCGCCAACGCAGTGCCCCACAAAGCAATTTGCAAAGTGATCACCATCTCGTCAACGTACATTCGCCATTGCCGAAAATTGGGTGGGAAAAATTCAGCAGCATATTGACTCATGTTGCCCGAGTCACGGAACAACTCGGCTGGCCGCATGTCAGCGCCTCGCCAAGATGCCACCAGCAACAAAAGCAACAAGGCCCACGACACATACCAAGTTAGGCTGCGCTTGACTACTGCCGTTTTGGCCAAGTCGTGTAAGGGTGGATGGGTGATGGAAGACATGGGCAAATCCATTACTTCATCGCTGCCAATTTCTGGTCTATTTCAGCCAGCTTGGTTTGTTTTTCGATTGAAGTCAGGGTGCTGTCGCCTTCCACTTTGTTACGCTGTGCAAAAAAGTCCAACTGACGGATGGGCTTGAGCTGATCGTTGGTGGAGGGTTTGAAACCCGACAACTTGGAGATCTTCATCACCACTTCTTTTTCTTTCGCATTGGTCTTGGCGTAGTTGTAAAAGAAGGTTTTGATCTTGGTCTTGGTGGCTTCAGGCAAATTCTTGCTCATGACCAAGGGGTCCAAAGCGATCAGGGGTGAAGTCCAAATGATCTTGATGTCCTTGAATTTTTCTGGCTGGCGCTCTTTGATCTTGTCCAAGTTTTCGCTGTTGTTGGTGGCGACGTCCACTTGCTTGTTAGCCACGGCCAAAGCATTGGCTTCATGATTGGCACTGCGAGACACTTTGAAAGCCGTTTTGGCATCGACTTTGTTTTGGGCGAACACATAAAAGCCGGGTACCAAGAAACCCGATGTGGAGTTAGGGTCGCCGTTGCCAAAGCTCAGGTTTTTGGCATTGCTGAACAAGTCATTCAGATTGTTCAGTGGACTGTCTTTGTGAACGATTAGGTGAGAGTAATAGCCTTGTGTGCCGTCAGCGTTGACCATCTGAGCGAACACTTCAGCGTTAGATCGGTCCACCGCCTCCATGGCCGACTTGTTGCCCATCCAGGCTATTTGCACTTTGTTGAAGCGCATACCTTCGATGATGCCGGCGTAATCAGGTGCGAAGAATGCCTTAACCTTCAAGCCCGTCTGCTTTTCCATATCGTCCAGCAAGGGTTGCCAGTCGGCTTTCAGGTTTTGCGTGGCCTCTGTGGAAATGATGCCGAAAGTGACTTCTTGGGCCATGGCCGTAGTGAAGCTTAGGCCAATGGTCAAGGCGGCGAGGGTTTTTTTGAGCATATATAACTCCAATCGGATTAAAAAAATTCAGGCAGCTTGAGCCAAGGTGTTGGACCAAGCCAAAACTGGGGCAGGGGTTTGCGCCTGAGCAGACACGAGCAACTCACTGCCACTCAAGAACTCGTTGGCTTGCATGCCATACAACTCACGAAGCAAAGCAGGTGTCAGGGCCGCAGCCGGGCCGTCATACACCACTTGGCCTTGGTTCAATGCGATCACACGGGGGCAATAGCGGATGGCCATGTCCACTTGATGCAACGACACAATGACTGTGCGGCCATCTTCGCGCTGAATGGTGGACAAAATTTCCATTACCTTGCGAGAGGATTCTGGATCCAAAGAGGCAATTGGCTCATCGGCCAAAACCAACTTTGCGCCCTGGACCAAAGTGCGCGCGATGGCAGCGCGTTGCTGCTGACCACCCGACAGGGTCGAGGCCCGTTGTTTGTGACAGTCCAAAATGCCCACTCGCTCCAGGGCAGCAAGGGCAGCACTACGCTCTTGCGCGTTGAACCAGCCCATCACGCCGCGCAACCAATGCATGGCGTGTAAGCGACCAACCAGCACATTGACCAAAACTGGCAAACGGTCAACCAAGTTAAATTGCTGAAACACAAAACCCACTTGCGACCGAATGGTGCGGATGTCACTGACAATCCGACCTTCGCGCTGCACACAATGGCCGTTTACTTCAATTACCGAGCCGGCGCCGGCATCAGCCACCAGCAAACCAGCCACCATGCGCAGCAAGGTCGATTTGCCCGAGCCCGATGCACCGATCAAGGCGACCATTTCACCCTCTCCAATGTTCAGGTCAATGTCTCGCAAGGCATGTTTGCCGTTAGCAAAATGTTTGTTGAGTTTTTGAATACGCAAGGCCATAACGACTCCAAAAGATGTCTAGACAAGCAGAGTCTGTATTGCCTGTGTGACAGGCATTTGACATCTGCGGGAAGATTGAATGTCATGCGCTCAAAGTACCCTTTGCCCTTCGCGCCAGACGGCGCGCACCACCGCGTGGCGCTGACCTTGGGGCATGTCCACAAAGCGCACCTGGATCAGGTCGGCGCGAAGGCCAGGCGTGATCTGGCCCCGGTCTTTTAAGCCGGTGGCACGGGCCGGGTTGTGGGTGACGGTGGCCACGGCCAGGGGCAAGCTCAGAATGCCGTCATCGACCAACCGCACCACGGCGCTCAGCATGCTGCCGGGCACATAGTCGGATGAGAGGATGTCGAGCAGGCCATATCGCGCCAGTTCGGCCGCCGACACATTGCCCGAATGGGAGCCGCCACGCACCACGTTGGGCCCGCCCATCACGTTCAGCAGGCCATGCGCGTGGGCCGTACGTGCTGCCAGCACGGTGGTCGGAAACTCGGACATGCTGGCCCCTTCGGCATGGGCTTGCTGCACGTGGGCGGCGGTGGTGTCGTCGTGGCTGGCCAACGCGATGCCGTGGCTGCGGCAGTAGTCCACAAAGTAGGCGCGGTGCGGCTGGGCATAGCGGTCTTGCAACTCGGCCGACAGCGCCACCTGGCGTTCAAACTTCTCGTTCGACCAGCCCTTCTTGCCGGTGTAGTACACCCGCGCCACATCGATGTTTTCCCACTGGCGCTGGCCGGGCGTGTGGTCCATCAGTGAGATGAGCGACAGGCGCGGATGGCCATGGAAGGGCTTGAACAAATCAATGGTGTTTGGCGCAGGCAACTCGCAACGCACATGCAGGTGATGGTCGGCACGCAACAGGTTTTGTTGGGTGCACCGGTCAATGGTTTCAATCACCGGGTCCCAGGTGCTGCCGCGCAGGCTGTCGGGGTCGGCATCGCCCACACCGAGTGCGTCGAACACGGTGGTGATGCCAGCAGCCGCCACTTCGGCATCATGCGCCATCAGCGCGGGCATTTCTGCCCACTGCACTTTAGGCCGTGGCATCAGGTGGCGCTCGAAGTTGTCGGTGTGCATCTCGACAAAGCCAGGCATGAGGTAGTCGCCTTCCATATCCCAGCCCTCGGCACCCGTGGCCACGCCCTGGTCCACCGAATGGATCCGGCCGGCTTGGACCGCTACGCTGCCTTGCACCACCTCAGTGGGCAACACCAGGCGCGCGTTTTTGAAAATAAGGGTGTTCATGCCGCGCTCCTGAATTGGGCCACGTCCACGCGGCGGGTTGCCACGGCAGCGCCCACATGGGCGTCGTGGAAGATGCCGACCAGGGCAGCACCCCGGCCGACGGCTTCACGGATCAGGTCGATCACGGTCTGGGTGTTGGCCGCGTCCAGCGAGGCCGTGGGTTCGTCGAGCAAAAGGATGGGGCGGGGCTTGATCATGTTGCGGGCGATGTTGATGCGTTGCTGCTCACCTCCGGAAAAGGTGGCCGGAGGCAGGTGCCACAGGCGCTCGGGAATGCGCAGGCGGGTCAGCCAAACGCGAGCCTGTTCACGGGCAGCCTCAAGCGCATCGGCCGAGTCGGACGCATCCTCGATCAGGGGTTCGGCCACGACATCGAGCGCCGAGACGCGGGGGATCACGCGCAAAAACTGGCTGACATAGCCCACCGTGTCGCGGCGCATGCGCACCAGCTCGCGGGGTGAGGCTTGTGTCAGGTCGAGCACCTGGCCGTTGGCCTGGCGTACCTCGATCTGACCACTGGTGGCGCGGTAGTTGGCGTAAACGAGTTTGAGCAAAGTGCTCTTGCCCATGCCCGATGGCCCGTCGAGCACCACGCACTCGCCTGGGGCCACCGACAGATCAACTTGGTTGAGCACCTGCAGTTCGGCGCCATTTTGGTGGTGCAGCGTGAAGCGCTTGGACACCTGTTTCATGTGCAGCATCGTGGGGTTCTTTGTGGTTCAGGGTTGCAAAACAGAAGACACCAGCAATTGGGTGTAGGGGTGCTGCGGGTCATCGAGCACTTGGTCAGTGAGTCCGGCTTCGACCACCTGGCCACGCTGCATGACCATCATGCGGTGGGCCAAAAGCCGGGCCACGGCCAGGTCATGCGTGACGATGACCACTGCCAGTTGCATCTGGCGTGTGAGTTGGCGCAGCAAATCCAGCAGCCGCGCCTGTACCGACACATCAAGGCCCGAGGTGGGTTCGTCCATGAACACCAGACGCGGGCGGGTGACCAAATTGCGGGCTATCTGCAGGCGCTGGCGCATGCCGCCCGAGAAGGTGCGGGGCGCATCGTCGATACGGGCCGCATCGATCTCGACTCGCTGCAACCATTCTTGTGCGGTGCTGCGCAGCTGGCCGTAATGCCGCTCGCCCAGGCCCATCAGGCGTTCACCCACATTGGCCCCGGCCGATACGTCCATGCGCAGGCCGTCGGCCGCGTTCTGGTGCACAAACCCCCAATCGGTGCGGGCCAGCAGACGCTGCTGAGCTTCGGTCATGGTGTAGATGTCCTGCAGTTGGCCGTCACGGCCCAGAAACTCCACCTGACCAGCATCGGGGCGGCTGCGCGCCGCAATCGCATTGAGCAAGGTGGATTTGCCCGAGCCGGATTCACCGACCACGGCCATGACTTCGCCAGGCCAGAGGTCAAAGCTGGCACCTTGCAGGGCGACGCGCTCGCCATAGCGTTTGCCCACGCCACGCACGCGCAAAAGTGGCAATGTGTTGTCCAGGGTATCCATGTCAAATCCCGATCACAAAACTGAAACCGTGCCGCTGAAAACCCAGCGACTCGTAAAAGGCATGTGCGCGTTCGCGCTTCTGGTTGGACGACAGCACCAGCTTGTAGCAAGCGGCGTCGTGCGCTTGCTGCTGGGCGTGCTGCATCATCTGCTGGCCAATGCCCTGGCCTTGCCGGTCGGGGCTGACCACCACGTCTTCTACGATGGCCGATGAGCTGCCCCGATGCGCCAGGTTGTGCATGATGAGCAAGGCGTAGCTGCCGACGACTTCGCCGACATGTGGGGTGTTGTTGTCATTGCAGGCAACCCACAGTCGGTAGCTGGGGTATTGGCGAAACTGGGCCAGCAGCAGCTTGGCTTCATCGAGCGCCAACACCTGGCCGTTGTCCATGTCCGGCTGGGCATACAAGGCCAACACAGCGGGCAGGTCGCCCTCGGTGGCTTCGCGAATTAGCAAGTTCATGGCACAACAGCTCCCGGCGCTGCGGTGCTCAAACCCTCGGCCTCATCCTGCCGCGTCTGGCAGTAATCCGAGTCGGAGCACACGTGCATGCGGCCTCCGGCGTCGTCTGTGATGACTTCGTCCAGAAAGGAGTCGGTGGCGCCGCACAGCGCACAGGCCGCGTTCCACTTTTGCATCTCGAAGGGGTGGTCATCAAACGCCAGGCTCTCAACAGGTGTGTAGGGCGGCACCGCGTAAATGCGTTTTTCGCGGCCAGCACCAAACAGCTGCAGAGCTGGGTTCATGTGCATCTTGGGGTTGTCGAACTTCGGGATCGGCGACGGCGACATGATGTAGCGCTGGTTCACCATGACCGGGTAGTCGTAGGTGGTGGCGATGTGGCCGTAGCGGGCAATGTCTTCGTACAGCTTCACATGCATCAGTCCGTATTCGGCCAGGCCATGCAGGGTGCGGGTTTCGGTTTCGCGGGGTTCCAGGCGCTGCATGGGCTCGGGCACAGGCACTTGGTAGATGATGATCTGGCCTTCGGTCAACGGCTTTTCCGGGATGCGGTGGCGCGTCTGGATCAGTGTGGCTTCGTGCGTGCGCGTAGTGGTATCCACGCCCGCTGTGCGCTCAAAGAAGCGCCGGATGTTGACCGCATTGACCGTGTCATCTGAGCCTTGGTCAATGACCTTGAGCACATCTTTCGGGCCAATCACCGAAGCGGTGACTTGAATGCCGCCTGTGCCCCAGCCGTAGGGCAGAGGCATTTCGCGTGAGCCAAACGGGACCTGGTAGCCAGGAATGGCCACAGCCTTCAGGATGGCGCGGCGGATCATGCGCTTGGTGCGCTCGTCCAAGTAGGCGAAGTTGACTTCGGGGGCCGGGTCATGAGGAGTGATCCGTTGCAGTTCATTCAAGTCAGGCATATCGCGTGGGGCATTCATAGGTTGTCCTCGGGGCATTTATCGACTCGCGGGTTGACCAGCTGCGCGCGCATCTTGCGCACTAACTCCAGCTCGGATTGGAAGTCCACGTAATGCGGCAGCTTCAGGTGCTGAACAAAGCCCGAGGCCTCCAGGCTGTCGCTGTGCGAAAGTACAAACTCCTGCATCTGGGCTGGGGACTGGATGTCTTCGCCCAGCTCCTCAGCACGCAGTGCGCGGTCTACGAGGCTCATGGCCATGGCTTTGCGTTCGCTGTGGCCAAAAGCCAGGCCATAGCCCCGTGTGAATTTCGGCGGCTCGGTCTTGCTGCCGCCAAATTGGTTCACCATTTCACATTCAGTGATTTCGATGTCACCGATCGAAATGGCAAAACCCAGTTCTTCGGGCGCGATTTCCACCGCCACCTGGCCCAGCCGCACTTCGCCGACAAACGGGTGGGTGTGGGAATAACCGCGCTGGGTGGAATAGGCCATGGCCAGCAAAAAGCCTTCGTCACCGCGGGCCAGATTTTGTAAACGGGTGGCACGGCCTGCCGGAAATCGCAACGGTTCGCGGGTCAGGTCGGATGGGGCCGGGTCGTCTGCGGGTGGGGCAAATGTTTCAATCAGGCCTTCCTGGTTAAGCAAGTCCACCACGCGGGGCACAGATTCGGCGGGCGCGGTAGTTTGTTCGGGTGCGATGTTAGGAGCGTGATCCAGAGTTTGAGCTTCGGCTAGCAAGCTGAAGTCGAGCAGCCGCTGCGTGTAGTCGTAAGTGGGGCCCAGCACCTGGCCACCGGGCAAGTCCTTGAAGGTGGCCGAGATACGGCGGTCCAGTTGCATGTGGGCCGTTTCCAGAGGACAGGTGCTGCCCAGCCGGGGTAAGGTGGCGCGATAGGCGCGCAATAAAAAGATGGCTTCCACCAGATCGCCGCTGGCTTGTTTGATGGCCAGCGCAGCCAGTTCGGGGTCGTACACAGAGCCTTCGGTCATCACGCGGTCCACCGACAGCTTGAGCTGCTGGCAGATCTGGGTCACTGTGAGTTCGGGGTGCTTGGTGTCGCCGCGACGTTGTGCGGCGAGCAGCTTGTAGCTGTTGAGGATGGCGGTTTCTCCGCCCTTGACGGCAACGTACATGTCAGAACTCCGTGGTGGGCAGGATGCGTGTTGTACGTGGAAGACCCACGATCTGGGTAGGTGTGCAGAGGAAAACGTCCACACCCCGAGGGAAATTGGCGAGGTTGTTGGCCCATTGGTGGTCGAATCCAGATGGCAAACCGCGCACACGTAAATTTCGTTCAGCCGGGATACCGGGGCCCTGCAAGCGCCAGCCCATTGCATCGGTTTGCAGGCTGTTCACATCGAGCACGCAGGTGGCAGATTGGTCGGGGTAAGCGTCGCTGCCCCCTTGTAGGTTGGCTAGGTCAGGCATGTCATCGCCTTGGGCCACCCACACAAATTGAGCAGCACAGGCATCGGCCACGATGGGGCAACCGGTGTGAAAGCGTAGCCACGCTGGTGCATCGCTGCTGGCCAAAGTCGGTGACAGCCAGAGCGGGGTGTCGGTATCGAGTAAGCCCAGCAGCAAGGCCGCTGCCGCGCAATGGCCTTGCCTGGGCAGTGCGGTGTCAAGGGGCATGTCGTGTGGGCGACCCGGGTGCGACAAGGCATCGAGCGCAGCGCGAAAAACCGCTTGGCTGCCAAAGGCCTCGTGGTCGAATCCGGCTACGATGTTTTGCAAGTCGGGGGCGTTCATGCTTCATCTCCTTCGTCGTCACCACCGGCTTCGCGGGCCACCGTCAAAAAGTCCACCTTGGTGGTTTGGGCGCGATCGTGGCGTTGGGCTTGCGCTTGTTGCAGGTGCTGGCGCACAGGGTCGATCAGCTGTGCTTCCAGCAAGTCGCGTTGCAAGGGGTCTTGCAGCAATGCATCGGCCATGGCGGCCAGTTGCGCCTGACGGTGGTTGCGACCCAGTACATAAGCAACGCCCACTGCTGCATCGATGCTGTCACCGGAAAGCCGCAAAGCACAGCGGGTGACGGTGATTTCACCCAAGTTGAAGCGCTCGCCAGTGCCGCCTGCGCGGCCCTGCACCATCATCAAACCGGTTTCAGGTTTGCGCAGCCATCGCGGCGGCGTGTTGGTGTGGGCCGTCAAAGCCTCACTGAGCAAGGGCAAGGGCGCCCTGGCTAGCAGCGCCATCCATTCGGGGCGGGAAATTTTCCGGTCTGGGCCGGCATTGTCAAATGCGTGAAACATCGTTGTGGCACCCTGTCACTTGTCTATACAACTCAAACATGGGTGCCAGCTTAGGCAATCCGTGTGTAGCTTTCATGACAGCCATGACAACTTCATTGACGAGTCCACAACTCCCCTCTCATGACCCACCCGAGCGCGACAGCTTCTGGTCGCGCATTGCGCAGCAACTGGCCGATGCCATTGGGCAAGGGCACTATCTGCCAGGTGAACGCCTGCCCTCCGAGCACGCTTTGGCCGAGCAATTTGGCGTCAACCGCCACACCATCCGCCGCTCGTTGGCCAATCTCGGCCAACGCGGCCTGGTGCGGTCCACGCAAGGGCGCGGTACTTTTGTGGAGGCGTTTGCGGTGGACCTAGCGTTGGGCAAACGCACACGTCACCGCCAAGGTCTGGCGCAAGCCGGTGTGCGTGGTGGGCTGCAAATCATCCAGTCAGAAACCGTGCAGGCCAATGCCGATCAGGCTCAAGCACTGGATGTTGCCTTGGGGAGCCCTTTGCTTTATCTGCACGTACTTGGCGAAGGTGCAGGCCAGCCGTTGCATGTGAGCGAACGTTACTTTCCCCTACCTCGTTTTGCAAGGTTGGCCGATGTTGTGCAAAGCAGCGGTTCCATCACCGAGGCTTTTGCACAACACGGCGTATCGGATTACCTGCGCCAGGAAAGCCGCATCAGCGCACGGCTGCCCGATGCAGACGTTGCAGCCCTGCTGAGCCAAGCCAGCACACGTCCGGTGCTGTTGGTGACCAGCGTGAACGTGGACACACACGGCGTGCCGATTGAATACGCACGTGCTTGGTTCGCGGGTGACCGCGTGACGTTGACGGTGAAACACGATGAACTTTGAGCAGCATTCAACGCCTTACCGCTGTGCGGTGTATTTCGTGCCCGAGGTCCACAGCGACTGGTGGCAGGCCGGCAGTCATTGGCTGGGGCGCTGCGCGGCCAGCGGTGCATCTTATGCACCGCCCGATATCCAGGGCGTGACCCCTGCCGAATTTCAGGCCTGCACCACAGACCCGCGCCGCTACGGATGGCACGCCACACTGAAAGCTCCCTTCACTCTGGCCAATGGACAAAGTCTGGACGCGCTGCGCACAGCCATGCGCGAACTGGCAAAGGGCCTGCCCGCCTTTGACCTGCCGCCGTTACGGGTGAGCACACTTGGACAATTTCTGGCGCTGCGCCCGGACGGCGACACCACACACATCAACGCAACGGCAGCGGCCTGCGTGACGCGCCTGCACGCTCTGGCGCAGCCTTTGAGCGAAGTCGAACTGGCACGCCGCCGAAAAGTACGGCTCACGCCTGAGCAAGACCGCCTGCTGCTGGCCTGGGGCTACCCCTGGGTGTTGGACCATTTTCAATTTCACCTGTCCCTGACAGGACCGCTCGATGGGATCTCAGCCGATGTCCAAAGCGCTCTGATACAAGCTGCGCGCGCACGCTTTGAATCGCTGCCACCCTGTCGATTTGCGCACATTGCCCTGTTTGTCGAGCCTTATGCATGTGCCGATTTTGAATTGATTGAAACAATGGAGTTGCTCGGATGAATCAACGACTGATTTACGTGATGGGCCCATCTGGCGCAGGCAAGGACAGCGTTCTCGGCTGGTTACGTGAGCGCCTGCCACCGGGCCTACCGGTGCATTGGGCCCGGCGAACCATCACCCGTCCTGTCGCGGCAGGTGGCGAAGTACACGAAGAGATTGACACCGCCAGCTTTGACCGCTTGCAAGCTCAAGGCCAATTTGCCCTGTCATGGCAAGCCAACGGATTGCATTACGGTGTGCGCCACACCGAACTGTCGGCCTTGCAACAGGGGCACTGGGTGCTGGTTAATGGCTCACGGGGACACCTGCACCACGCGCAACAAAGTCATCCGGGGATGCAGGTGGTACACATCACAGCCGACCCAGCCACGCTGATACAGCGTCTGAGCGCTCGCCAACGCGAAACCGCTGAACAAATCCAGCAGCGAGTCCAGCGAGCCAGCGCATTTGCTGTGCCGCAAGAGGCGATCGAGATTTTTAACAATGGCACATTGGACCAAGCGGGTGAGGCCCTGCTCCAAGCATTGGCACGATTGGAGGCCTGGCCACGCTGATCTAAATCACAGCGATGGACTCATCGATCCCTTGGCAACTCGGACCGCCCGCTGCCTTAAAGAAGGCGTGCTGACCTCGGTGCACGACGGCAACATCGGCTCGATTTTCGGTATTGGATTTCCGGCCTGGACGGGTGGGGCGTTGCAGTTCATCTATGCACTGGGCGTGGATGCGTTTGCCAAGCGTTGTGCTGAACTGGCCACGAAGTATGGTTCTGGCTTTGCGCTGACAGCGGAAGTGATGGCGAGCTTGAAGCAGCACCAGCCGGTTTATTGAGGTACAGGCCCGCAAGGGCTTACAAGAAAAACGCAGCGCTTCGGGTGACCGGGGGGCTGCGTTTTTTATTCGTACAAATACCGCTGCATCCCCACAAACGCCTGCCTGACCTGCACCGCATCCCCCAGTTCCGCCATTGCGTCATTCAGCGCGTTGTAGCGCAGCTTGAGCAGCGGTGTGAGTTTGTCGGCGTCGAGTTGGTCCACGCCTTGGGTCACGTACTGGTCCAGCACAAAGGCCAGGAAGGCTTGTTGCTTTTGGCCGTAGGTCACTGCGTTGTGCGCCTTGGCGCGATCCGCTCTCGCAGCGCGTGTCTCGGTAGGCAGGGCAAAGGCCACGTAGGCCAGCACGTCGAAGAGGTCGCTTTTTTCGGCTTCGATGATCCGTTGCATTTCGCGCAGCGGGTCGCGGCCAAAGCCTTTGTCGGCCAGGCCGCCCTGTAGCGCTTTGCGCGTGGTCGGGTCGGCCCACAGGGTGCGCAGTTCGTCTTCGTTCTTGAAGAACTCGGGCAGGGCGCCAAACAGGCTTTCCAAAAACTGCGCGGGTGACAGCGGCTTGCCGTCTGGCCCCCAGTAGCTGGTGGAGGTGATGTGCTGGATGGTGCGGGTTTTGCCGTCGGCCAGTTTGACCACCAGCTTGGCCGGGCGGTCTTCGCCCGGCATGCTCACTTTGGGGGGCTCGGTGGGGTCTGGCGGCTGCCAGCTTCGGGGCAATGGCTTTTCGGTGGGTGGCTCGGGCTCCACGGGTTCGCCGTCCCATTCCGGGTCGCTGAACAGGTGGTGCGCCTTCACAAAGTCATAGATCGTGAAGTAGTCCTTACCGTCATACAAGCGGGTGCCGCGCCCGATGATTTGCTTGAACTCGATCATCGAATTCACAGGCCGCATCAGCACGATGTTGCGCACGTTGCGGGCGTCCACCCCGGTGGAGAGTTTTTGCGATGTGGTCAGGATGGTGGGCAGCGTTTTTTCGTTGTCCTGAAACTGGCTCAGGTGCTGCTCGCCCAGCTTGCCGTCGTTGGCCGTCACGCGCACACAGTAGTCGGGCGCGGGGCTGGTCTTCATCTGGTTGATCAGGTCGCGCACCAGCAGGGCGTGCTGCTGGGTGGCGCAAAACACGATGGTTTTTTCGCGCTGGTCGATGCTGTCCATGAACAGCTTGACGCGGTAGGCCTCGCGCTCTTTGATCTCGATGCTGCGGTTGAAGTCTTTTTCTTCGTAGCGCTTGCCTTGCTGCACTTCGCCATCCAGCACCATGTCGTCGGCGGTGTAGACGTAATCGTCCAGCGTGGTCACGATTTGCTTGACGCGAAACGGCGTCAAAAAGCCATCGTTGATGCCGTCCTTGAGCGAGTAGGTGTAAACCGGGTCGCCAAAATAGCCATAGGTATCGGCGTTGATCGTGCGCTTGGGCGTGGCCGTCAGGCCCAGCTGCACGGCGGGGCTGAAGTACTCCAGGATCGCCCGCCAGCTGCCTTCGTCGTTGGCGCCGCCCCGGTGGCACTCGTCGATGATGATGAAGTCAAAAAAGTCTGGCGGGTATTCGCCAAAGTAGGGGGTATCTCCCGGCCCGCTCATGAAGGTCTGGAAGATCGTGAAGAACACGCTGCCGTTCTTGGGCACGCGGCCTTTCTTCTTGATGTCGCTGGGGTCGATGCGAACCACCGCATCTTCGGGGAAGGGCGAGAACGCGGTGAACGCCTGATCGGCCAGGATGTTGCGGTCCGCCAAAAACAAAATGCGCGGACGGCGGCTGGGCTCTGTGCCGTCTTTCCAGTCCTTGAGGTTCCAGCGGCTGTGAAACAGCTTCCACGCCAGCTGAAACGCGATGAAGGTTTTGCCCGTGCCTGTGGCCAGCGTCAGCAGCACACGGTCTTTGCCGTTGGCCACTGCCTCCAGCACGCGGGTGATGGCGCTCTCTTGGTAATAGCGGCCCGTCCAGGTGCCGCCTTTGTCTTCCAGCGGCACGGCGGCAAAGCGTTTGCGCCAGGCGGCGGCTTGCGCCTCGCTCTCGCCAAAGGCCATGTCCCACAGCTCATCGGGCGTGGGGTAGCGGGTCACTTCGCCCTCGGCCCCCGTGTGCATGTCGATGCCGTAAATGCCCTGGCCGTTGGTGGCATAGGTGTGGCGAATGGCCAGCTTGGCCGCGTAGCTCTTGGCCTGGCCCACGCCCTCGGTCAGCGGCTTGGCCCAAGCCTTGGCCTCGATCACCGCCAGCTTGGTGTTGCGGTAGACCAGCACATAGTCGGCAATGTCGGCCCGCGCCCGCTTGCCCGCGCCTTGCAGGCGGCCCGCCGTGATGTTGTGCTCCCGCAAGATGCGGCTGCCATCCACCTGGCCCCAGCCAGCGGCGGCCAGGGCCGGGTCGATGTGTTCGGCACGGGTTTCGGCTTCGTTCATGGCTGCAGGCCTCGGGTGAGCAGTTTGGCGTGGTGTTCGGCAAACCAGTTGGCCACGGTTTTCAGGAAGGACGCCACCAGTTCAAGCGCCTCTGCCAGTTCATCAGAATCGACTTGAAAGCCAGCCCGGTATTTGCGGTTGCGCCAATCCCGCAGGGTGTCGAGTTCGTCGAAGGCCATGACACTCAGCGATACCGCCTGTGCGGCCCCCTCAAGGGCTGCGGCATGGTGGCCCTTGTCACTGGTGATGCGCCAGCCCTGCGCAGCACCCACAGCCAGGCAGGCCATCAGCACGGCGTCCCAGGCCGCGTCCATGCGGGTGCCGGATGACACGGCGGTTTGTTGAGCATCCGTCAACTTGACCTGCGCACTCTGCAGCCAAGCCACTGCGTCCTTGGCGTTGGTCGCTTGCTGTTTGACGGGGGCATCTGGCTCACTGGCCAGGCGCTGAAAAGATCGCAGCATCAAAATGTCCAATCAGCGGTATGCGAGGGCTTTGGGCGACCTCTTGGGCAAAGCTTTCACGGTCTAACACCTGTTTTTTGAATGCTTCTATCGTACACGCAGTGGCGTGCACCTTTCGGCCCAACTGGCGACCTGCAGGCCTGAGTGCGGCGTTGGCCTTGAGTTCAGAAGCCGTGCCCAGAATCAGCACGTCGACATCGCTGTTGGCGGTGGCTTGGCCCCGGGCCACCGAGCCAAACACCACGGCCACTTCGATTCCATCCAGTTTCTCAAGCGTCTCACGCAGCGTACGCACCAGCGCGCTGTCTTGCTGCATCAGCGTGACCAGCGGTGCCAGCTGCGGGTCTGTACTGGCGTAATAACGGGGCAGGCCATCTTGCTGACGGCGCTGCACCAGGCCCGCCTCTGTCCAGCGCTTGAGCAAGCGTGCCGTGTTGCCGGGATCGATGCCCGAGGCTGCAGCCAGCTCACGCGGGCCAAATCCCCGACCCGGTTCGGCAAACAGTGCTTGCAACACTTTGAATCGGGCCTGCCCGCCAAAAACCTCGATGAGCTGGGATTCGTTCATGGTTTGATGTTGAATTGACAACGATGTTGTCGAATATACATCACTGTAGTTAAATTGACAACGCATTGGCGGTTCAGCTAGCAGCGACGATTGCAGCCGTCTACGCCAGCACAGTCTTGACGACTTCTTGAATTCGCCCGTCGATCGAAATAAGCCCGCCCTCTGTGCCAAATTGAACGAGTCCAATTTGTTGATCCATGTAATAACTGCCTGAAAGCCAGTCTATGGCTTGGTATGCCTTGGACGGGGAACGCAGACGTTGGTTTTTCCGATATACCTCTATCGCATCTTCGCTTTTGAAATTGACCAGCAGTGCCCTGTCAAACAGTAGGTTGTTTGCTCTCAGACCAGCTTCCAAGGTGAAAAGATAGTCTTGTGCAGGGAAGCTTGGATGGTCGGTGATGCTGACGTTTCGGGTATGGATCAGCAGAATAATTTCGTCGTACTGGATTGCCCCATTGGCATATGCAGCGTATTTGCTGTTTTTCTTATCGACGATGTTCCGAGCCGTGACCGCTGGAAAAAAATGAATTCTTGTAGCGCCAGGCAGGTCTTCGTGGTAATGGCTCTTGGCAGATTGAGGAATTCTGCGTTTGATTTGACTCAGTCCAGTGTTGGTGTATTGCAGGTACTCACTGGAGTCCATACCCATGATTTCGACACCAATGGTTTTCCCTGTCTGTGTTTTGTAGGCTGCATCAGGTCTGTCACAGACTTCGGCGATTGGCGTGCAAGGCCCATAGATTGATTCGAAAAGGGGGAGCGCAATCCGGAGTGCGTTGATTTCTTCTGGGCGATGTGCTTTTGACGACATACTTTTTGTCGCTTCCTCTCAAAGCTGCCCGCTGAAGGCTTGGTGCAGAAGGGATTTTTTGAGGTCGTCGAGGGCGGTGAGTTTTTGACGGTATATAGATTCGAGTAAATCAATTTTTTCAGACAAGCTATCCAGGTGGTGTTGACCCCGTAACCCAGTACCGCCGGTATGTTTAATTTACCGCTCGCTTCTCCCTGAACAGCTTGGGTGGCACGTAGCCCAACGCGCTGTGTGGGTGGTAAGAATTGTAGTCATCGAACCA
>JACCDY010281272.1_pt1 | contig 17276 bp, 16 predicted proteins | sample 7446391 | NCBI WGS metagenome assembly JACCDY01 (sample SAMN15323451, study PRJNA562643) | freshwater metagenome | isolation source: river surface water | place: USA:Blue River Watershed | collected 2017-08-18
GGTATTCTCCAAAGCCCTGCTGCCATCCGACACATCCCTCATCCGGAAAAGACACCTCCGGTCTGAGAATTTTCGGGAGGTATATGTGTCTTTAAGCGCTAGGGCAAGTATCTAATAATTTAACTAATAAATTATACCTTACTGGGGGTCTTTGACCCCTTCAGACACTTCTCCTGAAAATGAAAATAGGGGATAAATCCCCTATTTTTCAACAACTTAGATTGTTTTATCTAGCGACTTTCGTGCGCTATCTCAAGCTCATGAAGCAGCTGTGAACAATGTTTTGATATTAGCCAAAACACTCTGATCATCCAAGGTGCTCAAGTCACCAGGATCACGGCCTTCAGCCACCGCTTGTAGAGCGCGACGCACAATCTTGCCAGAGCGTGTTTTTGGCAAAGCAGCCACCACATATACGCGCGCAGGTCTTGCAACGGCACCCAATTGAGAATCCACTGTTTTTAGAATCTCAGCTTCCAAAGTAGCGGTGTTGTTTGAATCTTTAGCGATGGCAAAACCAATCGCTACCTGACCTTTGAGTTTGTCAGCGATACCCACCACAGCCACTTCAGCCACGTTCGGATGACTTGAAATACTTTCTTCGATCTCACGGGTGCCAAGACGATGACCGGCCACGTTGATCACGTCGTCGGTACGACCCAAGATGAAGAAGTAACCATCTTTGTCTTTGATGCCCCAGTCAAATGTTGAGTAAACCATCTTGCCTGGCACTGTTTCCCAATAAGTCTTGATAAAGCGCTGATCATCACCCCAAACAGTTTGCATACATCCTGGAGGCAATGGTCCTTCAATCGCTATCACACCCTTTTGATCAGCACCAAGTTCAGCACCTGTTGCGTCATCCAAAAGTTTCATGTTGTAACCGTAAACAGGAACGCCTGGTGAACCAAACTTGTGCGGCATGACTTCAATGCCACGCTGCAAAGCAAGCATTGGCCAACCAGTTTCAGTTTGCCAATAGTTATCAACGATTGGCTTATTGATTGCGCCATGCAACCATGAAGCCGTTGGCTCATCCAATGGCTCACCAGCTAAGAACACTGAGCGCAAAGTTGATAGGTCATATTTTGACAAGAATGCTGGATCTTGTTTTTTCAATACACGTGCTGCAGTTGGTGCAGAGAACATCACTGATACTTTGTACTTCTCAACCAATTTCCACCAAATACCAGCGTCTGGGCGCAAAGGCGTGCCTTCGTACATGATGGTTGCCATGCCGTTGAGCAATGGACCATAAATGATGTAGCTGTGTCCAACTACCCAACCAATGTCAGAAGTTGTGAACATCGCTTCACCTGGCTGACCGCCATAGATATGGCGCATCGATGAAGCCAAAGCGACTGCGTAACCACCGGTGTCACGCTGTACACCTTTTGGTTTACCAGTCGTACCTGATGTGTACAAAATGTAAGAAGGATCTGTTGCATCTACCCACTCGCAAGGTACTTGAGCATCCATCACTTTGGCGCGCTCAGTCGCGTAATCTAAATCACGACCAGCCACTTTGTTGTACTCGACCAATTTGCGATCAATCAACAAAACTTTTTCTGGTTTGTGTGTCGACAAAGTAATGGCTTCGTCCAACAATGGCTTATATGGCACAGGCTTACCACCACGGGCACCTGCATCAGCCAAGATCACCATCTTTGGTTTGGCATCATCGATTCTTGAAGCCAAGCTGTGTGAAGCAAAGCCACCGAACACCACAGAGTGGATTGCGCCAAGACGAGCACATGCCAACATCGCAAAAGCAGCTTCAGCCACCATTGGCATGTAAATCAAAACGCGATCGCCTTTAACCACACCATTTGCTTTAAGAATCGCAGCCATGCGATTCACTTCAGTGTGAAGCTCTTTGAATGTATAAGTTTTTTCTTGGTCTGTTTCTGTTGATACAGAAATCAAAGCTTGTTGATCACCACGATCTTTTAAGTGACGATCTACGGCGTTGTGGCAAAGATTGATTTTGCCGCCCACATACCACTTTGCAAATGGAGGATTGTTGTAATCCAACACTTTGTCAAAAGGCTTGTGCCATTCAACTAATTTGGCTTGCTCCGCCCAAAATCCCTCTGGGTCTTTAATTGAGCGCTCGTGAAATGCCTTATAAGCCGACATGTATCTCTCCCTGATAAATAGTCATTAATACTTTAACTGCATGAATGTGCAATTACATACTGACTAGCATCTGACACATCAGGGTTGACCCTAGTTATTGGGGTCTGAATCCGCCAAAATGAGGCTAAGAATGCCTAGTTGGCCTTCTTCTCATTGGCTGCCACTTTGGAATCTGCTTGTGGCTTTGGTTTAGGTTTATTGGTGTTGCTGGCTGTTTGCTTGTTAGTTGCTTGCTTATTGGCTGGTTTTTTAGCTTTTGAGCCATTGGCGTTATTGGCTGTGGTTTTTGGCTTGGGCTTAGCAGCTGCCTCGCGCTCCAACATTAATTTGCCGGCGTTATTGGCTAAATGCTCAGCAACATCACCCACCTTGCCGCCGCGCGGAATCAATACTGTAGAACCAGCTTTGATCCTCATGCCTTTTGGAATGTTATTGATTTGTCTTACTTGGTTCGCATCCACATCCAAGCGAGTGGCCAGTTGATCAACCGTCTCTCGATTAGCCACCCTGATCGCAGTCCAAGAAGACAGGCGCCCTGCGTATTGCAATAGATTTTCTTGGAAAGATTCGGCACGACCAAAAGGCAACAAGATTTGTGGCTCACTTGCACCCAAAATCACTGGCTTATTGAATGATGGGTTCATGGCTCTGAACTCTTCAACCGTCATGCGCGCAAACTGCGCGGCCAAATCCACATCAATATCTTTTTCAGTTGTGACGATCACAAAGTATGGGTGATTCTCCAAAGTCGGCAGCGTCAAACCATAGGACTTAGGATTAGCAACAATGTTTTTGATCGCCAATAATTTAGGGACGTAATTGCGGGTCTCGTCCGGCATTTTTAAGCTGGCGTAATCAGTCGGCAATTTTTTTGCTTGATTGCGTTTAATGGCTTTTGAAACATTGCCCTCACCCCAGTTATAAGCTGCTAAGGCCAATTCCCAATCACCAAACATTTTGTACAAACGTTGCAAGTAATCCAAAGCCGCATCAGTAGACTGAATCACATCACGGCGCTCATCACGAAAAACGTTTTGAGTTAACTTAAAGTCTTTACCAGTGGCTGGCATGAACTGCCACATGCCAGATGCCTTAGCTCTTGAGAAAGCCTCTGGATTAAAAGCACTTTCAATGAAAGGTAGCAATGCTAATTCCATTGGCATCTTGCGACGCTCGACTTCTTCAACAATATAAAAAAGATAACGTGATGATCGAGACATCATGCGATCAACATAGTCGGGACGATCGGCATACCAACGCACATGTTTGATCACCAAAGGACTGGTGGAGTCTTCAAGAGCAAAACCATCTCGAATGCGATCCCAAAGATCGTTGTAAGGCGCATCCAATGCGCCCACAGAATCTTTATCAATATTGACTCTTGGGGCTTTGCCAGATTTGCTGTACTTACCAGTCTTGGCAATTTGTTTATTTGAAGTTGAATCACTCCAGTCTTCACCCATGGTCGCGCATGCGCTCAAAGCGGATGCAACCATCACGATAGTGATGAGGCGCAATAGACGTGAGAAAGAAACTGAGAATGTTTGCATCATGCTTTGAAGGTGTCTTTCCATGAACGCAAATGAGCAAACACTGTCACAGGATGACTGTCATTGATTGCTTTTTGTTTTTTCACTGATTCAATCACGCTAGATTCTTCACACCTTAAAAATGGGTTCACTCTTTTTTCATGAGCGATGGTGGTTGGCACCGTGGGCACACCTTGCTTGCGCATAGTTTGTGCTGTTTGCTGCCAAGCTAATAAATCATTATTTTGCGGTTCTACAGCCAATGCGAATTTTATATTAGATAAGGTGTATTCGTGAGCGCAATGCACCAATGTTTGATCAGGCAATTTTTTTAATTTATTCAAGGAATCCACCATTTGTGCTGGAGTGCCCTCAAACAGGCGCCCACAACCTGTGGCGAACAATGTGTCACCACAAAACACGTGTTGGCGATCACCTGTATTTAAGTAGAAAGCAATGTGTCCTGAGGTATGGCCTGGCACATCCAATACTGTGAATTCGCATGCTGGACTTGAAATAGAAACAAGATCAGATTCAATCAAGCGCTCATCCACCACCGCGATGTTTTCGTGGGCTGGACCATAAACCATTGGTTTTTCTTGGCCAATCGATACGCACCAAGCCAATAAATCAGCCACGCCACCGATGTGGTCAGCGTGATGGTGGGTGATTAAAATGGTGGTCAGTTTTAAGTGATGTTCCGTGAGGTATTTAATCACCGGGATAGCATCACCTGGGTCAACAATTACGGCACAATGCTTATCTGAAATCAACCAAATATAGTTATCGTCATAAGCTGCAATTGAACGCACTTGCAATAAATTGTCATCAGGCATAGAAATAACCACTTATGAGTCAACCAACCGATACCGATCATCAACAAGCCCCATGGACATCATGGGATGCTTGGCTTGGCTCGCCTCCAGGGAAATACGTCCTGAAGTGGGAACAAACTCAATTTGACCACATTGTGAGCGATATTTTTGGTTATCACGCTCTACAAATTGGCTTACCGCAATTACCCGCCTTGGCTGAAAATCGGATGCCCTTGCAAATGATCTTGCGCGCCCCTCACGACAAGCCCAATGATGAATCAGGTGGTCAATGGCACACGATTGAAGGCATCCCAGAAGAGTTGCCTTTTGCTAGTCAAAGCCTTGATTTGGTGGTCTTGCCGCACGTGCTGGAGTTCGCCACCGATCCTCATGCTGTATTACGAGAAGTCGAACGGGTCTTGATGCCCGAATGTCGGGTGGTGATTTCTGGATTCAATCCAGCCAGCCTGTGGGGCTTGCGCCAATACTGCAGTCATTTGGTTGGCCACCCCTACCTACCAAGAGATGGCAAATTCATTGATTTACTAAGGCTGATAGATTGGCTCAAGCTACTGAACTTCTCAGTTGATCGTGGTCGCTTTGGTTGCTACCGATTACCTTTAAGAAGTGAGTCAGGCATGCAAAAGTTGGCTTTTTTAGAAAAAGCTGGTGATCGCTGGTGGCCTGTCTTAGGTTCTGTGTTCATGGTCTCAGCGATCAAACGCGTATCAACTCTGACACTGGTGGGCAGAATTGAGAAAGGTGCGGCAGCTAATCAAGCACAATTGAGTACAGTCACTCAATTAAACACTTCATCACAGAAGAATCAGCTGAAAGACAACACATGAGCACTCCCGCACAAAGCAAGGTCGTGATTTATACCGATGGTGCTTGCAAAGGCAACCCAGGTCCCGGCGGCTGGGGTGTGGTGTTACGTTCTGCAGACAAAGAAAAGCATTTGCATGGCGGCGAATTGATGACGACCAACAATCGTATGGAAATGACCGCCGTGATCGAAGCTTTAAAAGCACTCAAAATGGCTTGCCATGTGAGTTTGTATACGGACTCAAAATACGTCATGCAAGGCGTCACCGAATGGATGGGCGGCTGGAAAGCCAGGGGTTGGAAAACCGCCGGTAAAGATCCTGTTAAGAATGTCGACTTATGGCAAGAAATTGATGAATTGCTGGGCAAGCATCAAATTGACTGGCATTGGGTCAAAGGCCACGCAGGTCATCCAGGCAATGAGCTGGCCGATGCTCTAGCCAATAAGGGCGTTGAAGAAATCCTCAAAAAAACTGCGTTCTGAACCTAATTCCGCTAGCCAGTTGCTTGGGGCCCGTAATTAATGCCAAATCAGGCCGAGTGTGCGAGAATTAAGCTAGAACAAATAAGGAGATAGCGGCTTTAAGTCAAAGCCCCTCAGCCATGCAGTTAATCACCAAATTAAAAGACAAAGTCATGCAGCTAGGCTGCCGTGTTGTGACTTTCGCGATGAATCTGATCAAAAAGTTTGATTGGGCTAAAACTTACGCGTTTGTGATCAAGCACAAAAAAAGAATCATCATCATTTTGATCGTGCTTTTTGCTGCCAATTACGCTTATGACAAGTGGATGCCAAAGTCAGCGAAGAAAGCACCACCTCAATTGGTCACCACCACTGTGGTTGAAACTGTAGACACTCCAGTGATCATCGAAGCGACTGGCACCATCATTGCCGCCAACATCGTGGATATTCGTCCGCAAACAACCAACGTGGTGAGCAAGATACATATCAAAGAAGGTCAAGCAGTTAAAGCGGGTGATTTGTTGTTCACCTTGGACGACAGAGCCAGCCGCGCCAACTATGAAAAAGCCAAAGCATTGGCTGATGATGCAAGCCGCCAATACAAAAGATCCTTAGAGTTGATTGAAAAGAAATTCATTTCTCAAGCAGCGGCTGATACATCAAAAGCCAACATGCAATCAGCAGTGGCAAATGACAAGGCTGCTGAAGTAGCCATGAGCTTTGATCATATTCGTGCACCGATTGCTGGTCGCGCTGGCGTGATCAACGTCTTCCCAGGAAGTCTTGTGCAAGCAGGCACCAATATTTCTACCACCAGCAGCGCAACTTCAACCACCACAACTGGTGCGATGGTCACGATCACTCAACTAGACCCTATCAACGTGCAGTTCACCGTCCCTGAGAAAGAAATTCCATTGATTCTGAGCAGTCGCGAAGCTGGTGAAGAATTGACAGTGAGTGTGGATGTGAATGGCTCAAACAAACCAGTCGAAGGCACTGTGTATGTGGTCGACAATCAAGTAGACCCAGCAATTGGTGCTGTGCGCGTCAAAGCTCAGTTAAGTAATAAAGATGGCACGATGATTCAGGGGCAATTTGTCAGAATCAAATTAAAAGCCAAAACATTGAAAGACTCTTTGGTCATTCCAACCCAAGCAGTTGTTACCAACACCAAGGGCGACCATTTGTACGTGGTTGAAAAAGCCAACACAGTGGCTTTGAAACCAATCAAAGTCATTTACCAGTACCAAGGTCAGACAGTGGTCACGGGCGTGAACGCTGGCGATAAGATCGTGGTGGAAGGTAAACAAAACTTAAGACCTAATGGCGTGATCAGAGAAACATCTGGCGCTGGGAAGTAATCAGTCATGAACATCTCAGAGTTATGTATACGCCGCCCGGTCATGACGGTATTGCTGTCATTGGCCACTGTTGCAGCTGGCACGGTTGCTTATTTAAAAATACCCGTCGCTGCCCTACCAAGCTTTAATACTCCGGTCATTCAGGTCAGCGCTACTTTGCCAGGAGCCAGTCCTGAGAACATGGCATCAGCAGTTGCCCTGCCTTTAGAAAAAGAATTCTCAACCATTGATGGCATCACGGTCATCAGCTCAACCAACACATTGGGAAGCACCAACGTCACACTTGAGTTCAATAACAACCGTGACATTGATAAAGCTGCGGTTGATGTGCAAGCAGCTTTGCTGCGCGCACAAAAGCGTTTACCCATCGAAATGACCAACCCACCGTCGTATCGCAAGGTCAATCCTGCTGATGCGCCTGTGTTGATCATGACGATGACATCTCCTTCGATGGATTTGTCACAAATCAACGATTACGCAGAGAATTTGATTTCTCCAACACTGTCGACCATTGATGGCGTTGCACAAGTTTTGGTCTACGGTCAAAAAAGATATGCAGTAAGAGTTCAGGTCAATCCATCTGTATTGGCTGCCAAGAATCTCACGATTGATGATGTTGCTAAAGCCATCAACAATGCTAACTCCAACACCCCTGTTGGCGTTTTAGACGGCCCTCGCCAATTACTGACCATTTACGCCAACGAGCAATTGGTCAAAGCCAGTGAATACGCCAACTTGGTGATTGCACAACGCAATGGTTTGCCAGTGCGCTTAAAAGATGTGGCATTGGTTGAAGAAAGTTATGAATCTGTCAAAACAGTGGCTGCTTATAACGGTGAACGCTCAATCGCCTTGGCGATTCTCCGTCAACCAACTGCCAACTCTGTTGAGGTGGTTGATGCGGTGCGCAAGATGGTGCCTAAGTTCGAAGCACAAATGCCAGCATCTATCAAAGTGAATTTATTGATTGATCGCTCAAAATCAATCAGAGAAGCCATCCATGATGTGAACCTCACCTTGTTGCTCACCATCGGTTTGGTGGTGATGGTGATTTTCTTGTTCTTAAAGCGCGCGGCTGCCACGATCATCCCTGCGCTGAGCTTGCCCATTTCCTTGATTGGCGCGTTCTCCATCATGTATTGGATGGGTTACAGCTTGGACAATATTTCTTTGCTGGGTATCACCATTGCTGTTGGCCTGGTGGTCGATGATGCGATTGTGGTGCTTGAAAACATCATGCGTCATATTGAAAACGGCATGCATCCTTTGAAGGCATCTTTATTGGGCAGTCGTGAGGTGAGCTTCACCATTATTTCAATCTCGATTTCTTTGGTCGCCGTATTCATTCCGATTTTCTTTTTACCAGGCCCATTAGGTTTGCTGTTCAGAGAATTTGCGGTGGTCGTGTCTTTGTCTATTTTGGTATCAGCAGCGGTGTCACTCACTTTGGTGCCGATGTTGTGCAGTCGCTTTTTACCAAAGCATGGTCAAGAAGCCAAAGAGCGCCCTATCACCATCAAGTTTGATCACTACTTCAATCAAGTCTTGGCCATCTATGAAAAGGCACTTGATTGGGCACTCATCAATCAAAAGAAAGTTTTACAAGGTGCCTTAGCAACCTTTGTTATCACGATTGGTTTATTTATCCTAAGCCCGAAAGGCTTTTTCCCAGAAGAAGATACAGGTCAATTATTTGTGACCACTGAAGCAGCGGATGATATTTCTTTCAACGCGATGGTCGAGTTGCAAAACAAAGCGGCTGAGATTGTTCGTAACAATGAAAATATTGAAGCACTTGTATCGATCATCGGTGGTGGCGCAAACACAGGCACCAATACTGGCAGGATGTTCGTCAATCTAAAACCTCGTGGTGACAGAGCCCCGATGAAGAAAGTTTTAGAAAGTCTGCGCAAAGACTTGAGAGATATCCCAGGTCTTGCGATTTATTTGCGCCCTATTCAGAACTTGCAATTGGGTGGCAAAGTCACCAAGAGTCGCTACCAATATATTTTGCAAAGCGTTGGCTTCGAAGGCATCAATGAGTGGTCTAACAAGGTCACTGAAAAGATGCGTGCCGATCCAGCCATCTTCCGAGATATCACCACTGATTCTCAGTTAAAGGGTTTGCAAGCTCAAATTGACATTGATCGAGAAAAAGCGGCGAGCGCCGGTGTCACAGTCGCTGATATTCGCAATGCCTTGTACTCTGCTTATGGTGAAAGACAGGTTTCAACCATCTACACCAGCGTGAACACTTATCAAGTGATTCTCCAGGCAGCAAATGAATACAAGCAATATGAAACCGATCTCAATGGCATTTACGTGCGCGGCAGAACCAGTGATAAATTGGTTCCACTGTCCAGCATTGCTTCATTCAGAAGAACCATCGGACCGACTGCTGTGAACCACCAAGGTCAAGTACCTGCGGTGACGATTTCATTTAACTTAGCACCTGATGTGGCTTTGGGCGATGCCACCAAGAAATTAGAGCAGTACGTCAAAGAACTTCAATTACCACCATCCATCATCACCAGCTACGGTGGCGATGCTGCGGTATTCCAAAGCGGTCAATCGAGCCAGATCATTTTGTTGTTAGCCGCAGTATTAGTTATTTATGTTTTATTGGGTGTTTTGTATGAAAGCTATATCCACCCCTTGACGATTTTGGCAGGCTTGCCATCTGCAGCGATCGGCGCCCTGATCTTTTTAAGGGTGTTTGATTTAGAACTAACCATCATTGCAACCATTGGTATTTTGCTCTTGATTGGTCTTGTGAAAAAGAATGCGATTTTGATGATTGACTTTGCCTTGGATGCACAACGCAATCAAAACATGTCACCTCGTGAAGCAATCCGTTCAGCCTGTTTATTGAGATTCAGACCCATCACCATGACCACCCTCACAGCCGTGGTGGGTGCCTTACCAATTGCTTTAGGCTTAGGTGCTGGCGCAGAGTTAAGACAACCTTTGGGTATTGCTGTGGTGGGTGGCTTGATTGTGTCGCAATTTGTGACATTGATCATCACCCCAGTCATTTATCTTTACTTAGATAAATACAGCGGCACTGGTCCAATGGAGATTCCAGCTGAAATGCTGAAGGATTGAGTTTGTAGTTCAGTTTTAGTATTAGTTTTTTGTTCTAAATTAGGAAAAGTTTATGCGTCAGATCATTCTCGATACGGAAACAACTGGTCTTAACCCGCTCACTGGTGATCGGGTGATTGAGATTGGCTGTTTAGAAATGATTGATCGACGCTTAACCGGTAATAAGCTGCACCATTACATAAATCCTCAACGTGATATTGATCCGGGCGCTGTAGCTGTTCATGGTTTAACGGTGGAATTTTTATCAGACAAGCCAGTCTTTGCAGATGTGGCTGACGAGATCATCACCTTCCTAAAAGATTCTGAAGTGATCATTCATAACGCCCCCTTTGACGTGGGATTTTTAGATGCTGAATTTGGGCTTTTAAAACGCGGTAAGGTTGATCAACATGTGGCAGGTGTGATTGACACACTCAAGAACGCACGCGAGATGTTCCCCGGTAAAAGAAATTCCTTAGATGCTCTGTGCGAACGCTTTGCGATCAGTAATGAGCACCGCACATTGCACGGCGCTCTTTTAGATGCTGAACTTTTGGCTGAAGTGTATTTGGCCATGACCCGCGGTCAAGAAGATTTGATGATTGACTTGCACGGCATGGACGGTGATGCAGCCAATGCAAAACGCAAGCCCTTGCCCACTAAACTAGTGGTTCAGTTAGCCTCCATCGAAGAGCAAGAAGCTCATGAGGCTTATTTAGAAGGTGTTGCTAAGGCAGCCAAGAAGCCACCTGTTTGGAGTTGAATACTCAAGTTTGCGGTGGAAAAAACTTGTACCAAAAGCCATAGGCCCAGCAAGCAGCGCAAAATGAAAATGCCCATTCAAGGGTAGAGAAAATCACCAAAGCAGTGGCTGGCACTTTCCATAGTTCATTGCCTGAATAAAGCAAAATCGATGCAACACTGGCGGCGATGAACAAGATCTTGTTGGCAAACATTTTTGCACCTGCATTTTCTTTTTTACCTGCGAGGTTCATGCCAGTCATGATCTTAGTAAATAAGCGATGCGATGGGCATTTGTTATGCCCAAAGAATCCTCTGATTAATCCCATCAAAGCCAAGACAGGCAATAGATGTGGGAAGCCCAATAAAGCAATCACGCAAACCACAAATGTAATAAAGGCTTCAAACCTCACAACATTGGCGTTCACGGGTGGGATATCAAAACGTAACATGCTCACTCCTCAGAGATCAATCTCATTCAGTTACTTTAAAGTTTATTGGTAACTAGTTTTGAATTCTAAGCCTGAAGATTCTTCACGTCACTTAGAGAAAATTTTTAAGTGAATACGTGTTTGGGCGCATTCACTTAACTGGGTTACTGCAAGGCTTTGGTGATTTCTTCTTGCTTGGTCACAAAAGTAATTTCAGTTACTTTTCCAGACTTGAGTTTGATGATGGTGATGGCATCATCTTTTTGCGGGAATAGTTTTGACTGCGCCTCATCTCTCAAGATGGCAATTGTGTATGGTCTTTTTTGCATTTTAGGAATCGCCACCATTTTGGTGATGAAGCTTGGCATGCCACTGATATCAGCCACATAGATGGCCTTCTTATCTTTTAGAGTGGTTGGCGGCAAATCTTCCAAGACTTTGCTCATGAGTGCACTGGTTGATTTGCCAGCGGCAAATAAAACCAAATTGGTTTGCTCATTGATCGCAACCATTTGATCGTGCTGATCTTTGAGTTCAAGGACCAAACTATCGCCAAGGCGCGCAGCTCCGGCTGATGGATTGGCTGAAGCAAACGAGGCAAAAGTGCTTAAAAACAGTGCAAAAACCATGAATTTTTTCAAAATAATCTCTTTTCTTTATTAAAAAACCTAAATAAATCAATGGGCTGAGTATTAAATGCCTTGATTTGAGAATCCTTAATTTAGCCTTAATTTTCGACCTCTATTGTTTGACCTATACCAAACAAAAAGGATCAGAAATGGCTCTTACATTAAGAACATATCATGACGCAAAGCATACCTTAATCTGCCCAGAATTTAATTCTGAGGAAGATCTATATCAATTTGAATGGGTGACCAAACAACACCCAGACCGCGAAAGTCTTCAGTCTTTCATTGCTACAACCTTCTATAAAACCTATGGTGCTGATGTTCATCACTTCAGCGATATCTTGGTAGGTTGTAAAGATGCTCAAGGCCAATGGCTAGCAGCCTTGGGTTTTTCAGGACTCACTGACAAACCATGTTTTGTTGAGCAATACTTAGATGCGCCACTAGAAATCAATATCGAAGCTCAAGTCAAAGAACACACGACTCGCCAAGAAATCGTCGAAGTGGGTAATTTGGCAGCTATCCATGCAGGCGCTGGTCGCACCCTGATCATCAACATGACCCGCTTTTTGCATGAGCAGGGATACAAGTGGGTGACTTTTACTGCTACCAGAACTTTATTGAATTCATTCAAACGCCTCGGCATTAAGTTATTTCAGTTAGCTGAAGCCGATCCTAGTCGTTTAGAAGATGGCGGTAAAAACTGGGGCACTTATTACAACACCCAACCACAAGTCATGTTTGGTGACATTGCTTCAGGCTATGAGAAGCTGGCTTAAATTAGTCCCAGAACATCAAACCATTCTGTCTTCTGCGACAGAGTCATGGGATAAAGCCGCCCTTTTAAAGAAAATCTCTCAAGTATCAGAAGCTCTTTTAAATAGAAAGAATCCCAAAGCACCCGTTGGGATACTGGCTGATAACTCTTTGGAATGGATTGCGATTGATTTAGCCACCCAAGATATTGGCGTGACCTTGATTCCCCTTCCAAGCTTCTTTACACCAAGCCAGTGGTTACATGCGATTAAATCAAGCGGTATGCAGGCTATTTTTTGCGCACATGAAGATGTTGTCAGAAATCTTGGCTTCATGTTTCAGAATCAATATGCGGGCGAATTAAAGTTATTTGAAAGCATGAGCGTTCTATCTGGCATGGTGGAGCAGCCCAATCTATTAGAAGTACAAAAAATAACCTACACCTCTGGTACCACCTCAGAACCAAAAGGCGTTTGCTTGAGCACGGACCAACAATGGTCCGTGGCCCAATCAATAGAGCAAGCCTTGCGTTCACTTCAAATAAAAAGACATTTGAATGTATTGCCCTTGTCAGTTCTTTTAGAGAATATTGCTGGCGTATACACAGCCCTGGCGTGTGGCGCTGAAAATACATGTGTGCCATTGAGTGACGTTGGCTTACATGGTTCAAGTAATTTTGATGCAAACGCTTGCATCGCAGCGATTGATAAATACCAGGCAGAAAGCATCATTCTTTTGCCTCAAATGCTTCAAGCCATTGTTGCTCGAAGCAAAAAGCAAGATCCTCGACTCAAAAGCTTGAAGTTTGTCGCCGTTGGTGGCGGCAAAACACCAATCGCTTTGATCAAAACAGCAAAGGCCATGGGCATACCTGTTTATGAGGGGTATGGCTTATCAGAGTGCGCCTCAGTAGTGGCTTTGAATACACCTAATAATGAGCGCATTGGCAGTGTTGGCAAAGTTCTATCCAATCGAATCGTTCGAGTCTCAAAAGATGGTGAGATTGAGGTGAAGAATGTCGGCCTTCCCCATTATTTAGAGAGTGCTGAAGGGCTTACAAACAATCCTACAAGTGCTGATGACGCATGGTTGCCAACGGGTGACCTGGGTCATTTAGATGATGAAGGCTTTTTGTATTTAGATGGTCGCAAAAAGAATGTATTGATCACCAGCTTTGGCAGAAATATATCTCCAGAATGGCCTGAATCATTATTACTGGGCAGTGGTTTGTTCAAACAAGCCATTGTGGTGGGCGATGGTCAAGCCCAGCTCAGTGCTTTGCTGGTCGCAGCAAAAGATGATGTGTCTGATGAGGCCATTCAGTTGGCAATCACATCGGTCAATCAAGATCTTCCAGACTACGCGCAAATTGGGCCATGGATGTTGGCCGATGAGCCCTTCACACCAAACAACGGTCTTGCAACTGCCAATGGCAGACTGAAACGAGACCTCATTAAAAACAAATTTAACAATCAAATTGAATTGTTATATGCAAGAACTTAAACCTATGGAGAGTCGCTTGAAATTTTTCAATCAGTTAGAAAGCTCAACCAAGCAAGAAAGACAAGTTCTTTTTGCAGCCCCCATCATTGAATTTGCTTTGAAGGGTGAGATTCATAAAGAACAGTATGTTGCTTTTTTGACTCAGGCTTATCACCATGTCAAACACACAGTACCTTTGTTAATGGCCTGCGGCTCTAGATTGGGTTCTCAGCATGAATGGTTAAGAACAGCCATTGCAGAATACATCGAAGAAGAGCTGGGTCATGAAGAATGGATCTTGTCTGACATCGCAGCATGCGGTGGCGATGCCGAAAAAGTCAGACGCTCACGTCCACATATCAGCACTGAAATGATGGTGGCCTACGCTTATCATCAAATTGATCGTGGCAATCCCATCGGATTTTTTGGCATGGTGCACGTTCTTGAAGGCACCAGCATTGCTCTAGCGACCAATGCTGCCAGCTCTATCAAGAGCAGTCTTGGTTTACCTCCCAATGCCTTTAGCTACCTCAACTCTCATGGCAGCTTGGATTTAGAGCACGTCAAATTCTTTGAAAGTTTGATGAATCAAGTCACTGACTCAAATGATCAAGAAACCATCATTCATTGTGCCAAAAACTTTTACAAGCTTTACGGCGATATTTTTAGAAGCATCAACACCACTAATACTGAAGAAATCATTTTTAACTGATGACCATGACAAATAAACCATACAAAGCAGTCTTAACAGGTGCAACTGGTGGCATCGGCAGAGCCATTGCTCTGCAACTAGCGCCACAGTGTTCATCATTGATCTTGATGGGACGTGATACTCAAAAGCTAGAAGCTTTAAAAAATGAATTATCAAATACCGCTGCAAATATTCAAATCGTTTCTGGCGATTTGTGTGATGACAGCACCAGTGTTCGATTGATGGATGCCATCTCGGCTCAACAAGGGATTAATCTGTTGATCAACAATGCAGGCATCAGCCAATTCAAGAGTTTTGAGCAGCAATCAGACAAGGACATCACACAGTTGATGCTAACCAATCTGATTTCCCCCATGCTACTTTGCAAACAATTATTGCCTCTTTTGAAGAAAGAGCCGTCTCAGATCATCAATATCGGATCTATCTTTGGCTATTTAGGGTTTCCAGGCTTCTCTTCTTATTGCGCCAGCAAGTTTGGCCTGCGCGGCTTCTCTCAATCGCTGAGAAGAGAGTTATCAGACTCATCTGTATCAGTCAGGTACTTCGCTCCTCGCGCGACCCAAACAAGCATCAATTCAGATCAAGTGATGCAAATGAATGCTGAACTTAAAACAGATGCAGATACACCCAACTCAGTCGCCCAGGAATTCATGAAGTTTCTAAGTGGCAATACCTGGGAAAAGAAATTAGGTTTCAAAGAATCCTTTTTTGTCTTTATGAATCACTTGTTTCCAAGTGTTCCAGATAAAGCCATCAAAGGTCAGCTTCCAATCATCAACAAATATCTAAATAAATAATCGCGAGGTTTATATGAATATCATCAAGAAAATACCAGCCGCTCTTTTGATTGGCTTATCACTCATCAGTTCTTTTGCTATTGCAGGCGTCGAAGAAGATGTCAGCACACTTCAAAAAGAATGGGAAAGAGTCAAATATCTTAGCCCTGAATCAAGTCATGAAAAAGGCTTTGAATCATTGATCAAAGAAGCCAATAAATTGGTCGCCCAAAACCCGAATCGTGCCGAGATTTTGATTTGGCAAGGCATTGTTGAATCTAGCTATGCAGGTGCAAAAGGTGGACTAGGTGCATTGGCACACGTTAAAAATGCTAAAAAGACTTTTGAAAAAGCACTTGAAATCAATCCCACTGCTTTAGATGGTTCTGCTTACACAAGCTTAGGCTCACTCTACTACCAAGTTCCAAGTTGGCCGATTGGTTTTGGAGATGACAAAAAAGCAGCTGAGTACTTGAAGAAAGGTTTGAGCATCAACCCTGATGGCATTGACCCAAATTACTTTTATGCTGACTTCTTGTTCAGAAGTGGTGATTATTCAGGCGCTGAGAAATCTTTGCGTAAAGCTTTGCAAGCACCCGCCAGAAATGGTCGCAAAGTAGCCGATGATGGTCGCCGCAAGGAAATCAATCAATTACTTGAAAAAGTAGCTGAAAAGCGAAAATAAACAGTTGTTTGAATAGATTAAACTATCCCCATTGATGGTTAATCTTTAAAGAAAAGGTCATTGGGCGGTGAGAATTTTATTGGTAGAAGACGATGAATTACTCGCCTCCGGCCTGATGACCGCCTTGACTCGTGCCAATCACCATGTGGACCATGTTGGGGATGGCCAAAAAGCCATCCACGCCCTCACGGATGGCGAGTTTGATATTGCCATCTTGGATTTAGGTTTGCCAAAAATGGATGGCACTGAGGTGCTCAAAACCATTCGTCAAAAAGGCAGTCATATCCCCGTACTGATTTTGTCTGCCAGGGATGCCACCAAGGACCGTATCTTAGGCTTGGATTTGGGAGCTGATGACTACCTCACCAAACCATTTGAATTAGATGAATTGCTTGCCAGGATTCGGGTTCTTGAAAGACGTCGTAGCGGCAACACGGTCAATCAAATAAAAATTGGTGACTTGATCATTGATCTCACTTCTTTATCCGTGACCTGGAAAGGCGCCATCCTCGATTTACAACGCCGTGAGTTTGCCTTACTAAAGAAACTAGCAGAGAGCCCACATCAGGTCTTCAATCGATCTCAGCTTGAAGAATCCCTGTATGGTTGGAATGATGGTGTTGAGAGCAACACCATCGATGTGCATATTCATAATTTACGTAAAAAAATCAGCCCAAACATCGTTAAGACACTTCGAGGCGTTGGCTACAGAATTGGTGACATAGAAGAATCATGATTTATTTTTCAATTAGAAAACGATTATTGCTGGGGATATTTTTATCCATGATCTTGATTTTGGGTGGCATGGGCCTTGCCGCTCACTTTGTCACTGAACATGAATCAGAAGA
>JACCDY010564222.1_pt1 | contig 17274 bp, 11 predicted proteins | sample 7446391 | NCBI WGS metagenome assembly JACCDY01 (sample SAMN15323451, study PRJNA562643) | freshwater metagenome | isolation source: river surface water | place: USA:Blue River Watershed | collected 2017-08-18
CTTCACGCTGGTGGCGGGAGCGGGGGCCTGCTTGTGGGCGCAGGCGCCGAGGGTCAGGGTTGCGGCCGCGAGGGCGACAACTGCTGCGATCTTGGTGATGGTCATGGGATATTTCGCCTCCTTTCTTAGCTGGTTGCTTCGGCAAACCTATGGGTTCCTTCCTTTTGGACAAAGCAAATTCCTGAGAAAAATCGGCACGAGCATTCTCCCTCGGGCGGCTCAGGCAACAATGACGATGGAGTCTCCCAGCTTCACACGATTGTACAGGTCGATCATCTCGTGATTGCGAAGCCTGATGCAGCCGTGGCTGGCGGGTGTGCCAATCAGGGACTCCTGATTGGTTCCGTGGATGTAGATGTAGCGGTCACGCGTGTTGGCATTCTCCGGATCGAGTCCCTCCAGCCAGAGGATTCTCGTGAGCACGTGGTCCTCCTCTCCGCCGGGGAGAGCGAGCGTGCCGGTGGGAATGCGGCTCTTGAAGGTCATCCAAGCGGGTGCGCCGTCACCGATCTTCTCCGCGATCCGGAAGCGTCCCGTCGGTGTCCTGAAACTTCCCTCCTCGCTTCCGAGGCCGAACCTCGAGGTGGAGACGGGCCAGGAGGCCTCGGGGGAGGCACTCGCCGAGAGGAGCAGGAGTCGCTGGCGGGGAACATCGACTGTGATCCGCGGTGAGGGGAAGGAATTCATGGCAAGGATCGGGAGGACTTCTGGATGCTTGCAGAGAGTCTTCCCAAAGGGCACTTTAAAGGGCGATTTTTATATTTTCCATGACCATGCAAGCCGCCGCCGCCTCCGCACCTTCAGCACGCAAACCGAAGCATCTTGCCGTTGTCGGTGCCACCGGTGCCGTCGGCATCGAAATGCTGAGGGTTCTGGAGCGCCGTGAGTTTCCCGTCGCCTCGCTGCGTCTGCTGGCTTCGCCCCGTTCCGCGGGCAAAAAGCTCACCTTCCGCGGGGAGGAGCTGACCGTCGAGCCCTTGACGGAGAAGAGCTTCGAGGGGATCGACATCGCCCTCTTCAGTGCGGGCGGGGGGATCTCCAAGGAATATGCGCCCCACGCCGTGAAGGCCGGGGCCGTCGTCGTCGACAACTCCTCCGCGTTCCGGATGGATCCCAAGGTGCCGCTCGTCGTTCCCGAGATCAACGCGGCCGAGGCGGCCACCCACTCCGGCATCCTTGCCAATCCCAACTGCACCACCGCGATCACGCTGATGGCCGTGCATCCGCTGCACAAGGCCTTCGGACTGAAGAGGATCATCGCCTCGAGCTATCAGGCTGTCTCAGGCACTGGGGCCATGGCGATCGAGGAACTCCGCAAGCAGGTGGAGGAGATCGCCGCGGGCAAGCCGGTGACCCGCGAGGTCTATCCCCATCAGATCGCCTTCAACGTGCTTCCCCATGTCGATTCCTTCCTCGAGGACGGCTACACCCGCGAGGAGATGAAGATGCAGAACGAGGGCCGCAGGATCCTGAACCTTCCCGCACTCACAGCCTCCGTGACCTGCGTCCGTGTCCCGGTCTACCGCGCCCATTCGGTGGCGGTGACGGCGGAGTTCGAGAAGCCCGTCTCCCTGGAGAAGGCCCGCGAGGTGATCAATGCAGCCCCCGGCATCCGTCTCCATGACGATCCCGCCAACGCCGTCTACCCGATGCCGATCGACTGCAGCGGCGAGGACGATTGCCGCGTCGGCCGCCTGCGTCTCGACTGCGCCCTGCCCAACGCCCTGACCTTCTGGGTGGCGGGTGACCAGCTCCTCAAGGGTGCCGCCCTCAACGCGGTTCAGATTGCGGAACTGCTGTAACGGTTTTTCCTTTTTCTTCCACGCCAACACCCATGCCTACCTACGAGTACGAGTGCCAGAAGTGCAAAAAGACCTTCGAGGCTTTCCAGTCGATGAAGGATGACGCCTACACGACCTGCCCCAAGGAGAAGTGCCGAATGAAGTCCTGGGGTAAGGGGAAGGTGAAGCGCCTCCTTGGTGCCGGTGCCGGCCTGATCTTCAAGGGATCGGGCTTTTACATCACCGACTACCGAAGCGAGGGATACAAGAGCGCTGCCAAGAGCGACTCGGCCGGTTCCTCTCCGGCATCCGGCGATTCGAAGCCGTCAAAGGCTTCCAAAGCTGATTCCGGCAGTTCTTCCCCTGCCAAAAAGGAAAAGTCTTCCCCCAAGAAGGATTAAGACGCTGACGGAAATCGGTGCCTTGCGCCCCAACGAATAGCCCCATCATGAGCAAACGCTTCTGCGCCTCCTGCGGAACCGATAATTCCGGTGCCCAGGTCTATTGCATCAACTGCGGTGCGCTTCTCCCCAAGTTTGGCGTCGTCTCCGATCCCGGCAGTGCCTCCGCGAACATCGCCGCCCGCCGTGCCCAGAATACAGAAGCCGCTGCAGCCCGAAGGGCAGCCGAGCCATGGCGCTTCTCCCTGCCTAACGGCATCATTTCCTATCTGGTCCTGGTAGCGATCGGCGTCGCCATCGTGCTCGCCTTCATGCCGGCTTCCGAGAGCGTCCCGCCTTTCCCCGAGGCGAAGAACCCCGCGTCTGCAATCGACCGCGCGATGCAGAGTTCCAGCGTCACGCAGGCATCGCTGAGCCAGGCTATCCTGAACGAATTTCTAAGGCTCAATCCCCCCGAGGAGGAGGTTTCCCTGCGCCTCATCATCAAGGAGGGTCGGGTGACTTGTCTGGCGGCGTATCCTGTCGCCGGTTACACCTTCTCCATCAAGCAGACCTACCGACTCTCCGGAGGTCCGGGTGCCTGGACACTGAAGGCCGAGGAGGCCTCGTTCGGACTTCTTCCGATGAAGGGGCCTCTTCTTTGGATCACGGGTCTGTTCATGGAGGGGACAATCCATCCCTACAAGGATCGACTCAAGGCGCTCGCCTCCCAGAAATTCCTCTCCCTTTCCCCGGGCCTTGTCTCGTTTTCACGCCGCTGAGGTTTGGCTGCCGAGGGAATCCTCTCCGTGGCAACTGGCACCACTTCGACCGGAACGTTACGCGGAGGCGTGATGTTTCTCATCACGCTCGCGTTTTTCGCCTCCGCATCGTTTGTCGTTGCTGAGGTTTCCTCCGCCCCCCCTCCCAAAAGGTCGGCGGAGGGTTTCTTTTCGCTGAATGTTCCGGGCAAGTCGGAAGGGAGCGAGTTTCTTAGGGAGCTTGGCGCGATGGAGGGGGAGTTCATCAAAAAAACCGGCTACTCTCCATCCTCACGTCTCCCCGTGGTGGTTTCCCTTCACCGGGCGAACGAGACGGCGGGGGCTCCCCCGACGATGAGGGTGGATGTGACCGACGGCGGGGCGACAAAGATCCAGGTCGATCTGGTCGAGGGAAGCGAATCCTCGCGCCAGGTACAGCGTCTGCTGGCAGAGGCGTTGCTTTTGCGTGAGTTTTACGGCGATCAGACACCCCGCGCCGGCGCGCGTATAGAACGACTTCCCAGATGGGTCGTGCATGGACTTGGACGACTTTGCAACACCAAGGCGCCGCCCGTCACCATCCCCGCCAAGTATATCTCGGGAAAGAAGCCTCCGACGATCAGGGAGTTCACAGGGCAACGGGAACCGGAGGAGAGCAGCGAGACGCTCGGCCTCATCTACGATGCCACGGCGTCGACACTGTTGGAGGCCGGTCTCAAGGTTGGAGGCGACGCCCCTCTTCGCGAATGGATCGGGAAGAACGGATCGCAGCCCCCGGGTGCCCGGGCTTCCCTTCCCTCCGGTTGGCCGGAGCAGGCCGTGGAGCGGCGGTGGTTGCTGAGAATGCCGGTTACCTCGACGGAAGCTTCGGAAAGGAACTTTTTGCTGGGTTATGACGAAACGATCTCCCGATACGACGCGATCATGGAGGGGGTGAAGAATCCCGATCATTCCCTGCTCCTCCTCCGCAAGGAGAAGGGGGGAGCCTATCTGGTCTCGCTGGTCTCCCAGCGTCTTGTGGCGCTTCGACTCGAGGCCAACCCGCTGGCCGTTCCCCTGATCGATGCCACGCTTGCCCTCTGCCAGGTCTTGCGCAAGCCCCCGGGTAAAAAGGCGGAGGAGGGGCAAAAAGCCGTGGCGTTGATCCGCTTGGAGATGAACAGGCGCGCCCGGGGAATCACGGAGTACCTCGACTGGTATGAGGCCACGAAAATCCCCGTCCGCAGCGGTTTGTACGATGCCCTGTTGGCCACCCCCGAGACTCCGGTGCAGAAGGGACCCGTTGGGCGCTATCTCGACGCCGTGGAGGCGAGGGGGTGGTAGGGCGGCTGAGTCAAGGGACGAGGGACGAGTGTCGAGATCTTAGGGGCAGGGAAGCCTGATCTGCAAAAGAAAGGAGCAATGGGGTGTCCCGGGAACTTGCGTGATTCTCACGCTGGTTTATCGTGACGGGATGTTTTTCCTCACCCGGCGCGAGCAGATCGTGGTGGCCTTCATCCTGGTCTCCCTGGTTGCCGGAGCAGGCATCCGTCATCTCCGGATGACGGCCCTCCTGCCGCAGTCCGAACCCCTCCATTCCACCAAACGCTGATTTTTACATGAAGGTTTCCGGATTCAACGAGGCGGTCGATCTGGCCGTCGCCAAGGATGCGCGTTTTCGCGCAGAGGGGTATCAGTTTCTCAGGGAGTCGCTCGAGGCCACGATCAAGCGCCGCGCCAAGGGAAAGCAGCAGCCCGCCTCCTCCCATGTCACGGCCGCTGAACTGCTCGAGGGATTCCGCAGGCAGGCCCTGAAGGACTTCGGTCCCATGGCCCCCACCGTGCTGGAGTATTGGGGGATCACCAGTTGCCGGGATGTCGGCGCCATGGTCTTTCATCTTGTCGAGGCAGGGGCCTTCGGCCGCACCGAGGATGACACGATGGAGGGCTTTGACCGCGGATTCGACTTTCACGAGGCGTTCGTCGCCCCGTTCCTCCCTCCGCCGGTGACCGGCAACGCCGCCTCCCCGGAATCCTCCCAACCTCCGCTGTTTGCTTCATGAACCGCTTCCTACTCCCGATGATTCTTGCCACAACCCTGCCAGCCATGAATTTGACCGCCGCCCACGACGGCAAGGCGAACCATGCACCCCTTCCGGCCGGAGGGAAGGCGGGGCATGCCGATGCGGCCGACTCAAAGCCGCAGGTCTTCACCTTTCCCAACGGACTCACCCTGATCGTCGAGGAGAACCGCGGTGCCCCCGTGGCAAGCGTCCAGGCCTGGTGCAACACCGGCTCCATTCACGAGGGCAAGTGGCTCGGCGCCGGTCTCTCCCACATCCTGGAGCACATGCTCTTCAAGGGCACATCCTCCCGCGCTCCCGGCGTGATCGCCAGTCAGGTGCAGGACGAGGGCGGGTACATCAACGCCTACACCTCCTACGACCGGACCGTTTACTGGATCGACGTCCCCGCCAAGGGTGTCGGCAAAGCCGTCGATATCCTGGCCGATGCGATGATGAACGCGACCGTTCCGGCCCAGGAATATGACAAGGAGCAGGAGGTCATCCGCCGCGAGCTCGCGATGGGCTATGACAATCCCGACAGGACCGCCTCGCTGCTGCTCTTCCGCACGGCCTTCAGCCGCAGTCCCTTCAAGGAGCCCGTGATCGGCCATCTCGACATCTACAACAAGCTTACGCGTGAGGATGTCCTCGACTACTACAAGCGCCGTTACGTTCCCAACAACCTCTGCTTCGTGGTTGTCGGCGACGTGAAGGCCGCGGAGATCCGCGACCAGTTGGCCGCGTTCTTCGAGAAGCATCCCCGTGTCGCGCTGGAACCGGTGGCGGTTGCCGAGGAACCTCCCCAACTCGGCAAGCGGATCGGCCGCGACACCTTCCCGACGGACCTGAGCAGGATGAACATCGCCTGGCGCGCCCCGGGATCGAGCAGTCCCGACGCACCGGCCGCCGAGGTTCTCTCCGTGGTCCTCGCCTCCGGCACCAGTTCCATCCTCAACACCGAGGTGCGTGAGAAGAAAGGTCTCGTTCACCAGATCGGGGGAGGCCTCTATTCGCTCACCCCGACCGAGGGCCTGATCTATGTCGGCGCGGTGGCCGATCCCGCCAAGCGTGACGCCGCCGAGCAGGAGATTCTCTCCCAGGTCGACCGTGTCGCCCGCCAGGGAATCACCGATGCGGAACTGGCCAAGGCGAAAAAGGGCCTCCTTTCCGATCATTATCACGGCCTCTCCACGATGAGGGGACGTGCCTCCGACTACGGCAACGGATGGCTGATGGCCGGCAACCCCGAATTCGGGAAGCGTTATCTGGAAGCCATCGAAAAGGTCACGGCCGCCGACGTGAAGCGCGTCGCCGCCCTCTATCTCAAGCCCGAGGGCCTGACCGTCACCTCCCTCGATCCCGCCGCCTCCGCGCAGGATGCCACCGCATCGGTCTCGGCCACCGCCGAGTCTCCGGTGCGGAAAGAGGTGCTGCCCAACGGGCTCCGTGTGCTCGTCCGTGAGGACAATCGTCTCCCCCTGATCTCGATCGCCGCCGTTTTCCGCGGTGGCCTTCTCTCGGAAACCGCGGAGAAGAACGGGGTCTCCCAGCTGATGGCCAGCACCATCACGAAGGGGACCAAGACACGCAGCGCCCAGCAGATCGCCGAGAGCATCGAGCACGCGGGCGGATCGATCGGCGCGGGTGCCGGCAACAACAGCTTCTCCGTCTCGGTCGACGTGATGAAGGAGGATCTGGGCCTCGGCATGGAGATCCTCTCCGATGTCCTCCGCAACGCGACCTTCCCCGATGCCGAGGTGGCTCGCGAGAAGGATTCCCAGCTTGCGGCCATCAAGGCAGAGGATGACCAGATCACCGCGACCGCAAGGAATCTCCTGAAACCGAAACTCTACGGGAACCATCCCTATTCCCTTCGTTCCAGCGGCTCTCCCGAGAGCGTCGCAAAACTCACGCCGGCAGACCTGAAGGCCAGCCGTGACAGGCTGGTGACCGGACGCAACGGCGTTCTTTCCGTCTTCGGTGCGGTGAAGACCGACGAGGTGTTGAAACTCGCGGCCAAAGACTTCGGTTCGCTTCCGGCGGGAGAAGAGGCCCTGACCTCCCCGGGCGGAGCACTTCCGCTCAAGCAATCCGTGCAGACTTCGGCGGAGCGTCCCAAGCAGCAGGCGGTCGTGATGAAGGGGTTCCTGGGAGTCGATATCAAGGATGCCGACCGTCCGGCCCTCGAACTCATCGAGACCGCCTCAAGCGATCTGGGTTCGCGTTTCTTCAACCGGATCCGGGAGAAACTCGGCCTTGCCTACTTCGTGGGGGCATCCAACTCCACGGGGCTCTCCCCGGGTGCATTCGTCTTCTATCTGGGGACCGATCCCAAGAAAGTCGACCTGGCCAAGTCCGAGTTCAACGACGAGATCGCGAAACTCGCCGAGGAGGGACTGACTCCGGAGGAGTTGGGCCGAGCCAAGGCCAAGCTGATCGGCGCCGAGGCGATCCGCAACCAGTCGAATGCCGCCCTCTGCGGATTGAGCGCCACCAACGAGATTCTCGGACTCGGCTTCGATCACGAGAAGCTCCGCCGCGACGAGATCGAGAAGGTCACCCTTGAGGATGTGAAGCGCGTCGCCCGGAAATACTTCCGGGATGCCAAGAGCGTGGAGGTGGTGGTCGGTCCTCCGCCAGCAAATGCCGCCCAACCGCTCCACGATCCCACCAAGGCTCCCTGAGACTGTTTCCGAACTTCCATCTCCCAACTCCCAGCTCCCAACCCCTATGGCCGAAATCCAACAATCCACCAACTCCGCCGATCTGACCCAACGCTTCATCGAGTTCGTCATGATGAACGCCCAGCAGGCAGCCCTCTGCCTCGGGCAGATGGCCCATCCCTCGACCGGCAAAGCCGAGGTGAATCTCGATGCGGCAAAAATGTTCATCGATCACCTTGAGGTGGTTCAGGAGAAGACCCGCGGCAATCTGAACAAGGATGAGGAGAAGATCCTCGCCGGGGTCCTGACCGAACTGCGTCTTGCCTTTGTCCAGGTGTCCAACCAGCAGCAGCATGGCGGTGCCTCCGCATCCGCCCCGTCTCCTGCGCCCGAGTCCGAGGCCCCTGCCGATGCATCCGTCGGTGTCGCCGAATCCCCTGCAGCCCCCCCGACCACCGGTGAGGAAGAGGGGAAAAAGAAGTTCACCAAGAGTTACGGGGCTTAGCCTGCTCGCGTGGATTCCTTCGCCCACGGTCGGTTTTTCTTTCTCGGTTCCGGGTTGCGCCCATCCGCTATGGGAATGATCCGGGCAAAGGTCGGTCCGTTGTTTCTTGCCGTTGCGCTAGGATTGATTCCTGACACGCCGGGGGCCGGTGTGACCGTCGATCCCTCCGAGCCGCTAGGCTCGTCCGAGGCGCAACCCCGCACGATCGATCCCGGCATCGAGCTGAGGGAGCCCCTTGATCTTGATCTCGGTTGGAATGATCACATCGATGTCCGCTGCGCCCTCTCTCCCCAGCAGCGGGGGGACATGAAGATCGACTATGTCTGCGAGAAGTCGCTGGCTCCCTCCCAACCCCAGAGCGTCGTGATCCCTGAAGCCACGCTGATTCGGGATGGCAAGCCGCACACCTACCGCATCGACATGGGGCTGGAGCAGTGGTGGCGGGGCAACCTCAAGAAGTTGCAGATCTTCCCGAGGAACGGGTTGGAATCGATCCGGATCGGTGACGGGGAGGGGACGCTCTACGAGGTACCCACGACGCCGGAAGACCGCGTGAACGCCAAAACGATGGATTCCAAGCATTTCCGGATTTACTGGGGCGACGGTCTCTCCAGGGATTTTACCGAGGAACAGGCGCACGGGTCTTTGCGGAATCTCGAGGAGAGCTGGCAGTTCCTTCACAAGGTGATGCAGCTCAAGAAAGTCTTCCCTCTGGAGAGGTCACCGGGCCGTTACAGGAAGGTGATGCTTTCCGTCGCTTCCGGGGGATACGCCAGCGGAGGGGGTTGCATCGGGATGGATCCGAGCGGATTGCGCATCGACCCTCCCACCTGGGTGATCCCCCACGAGCTGATGCACACTTTTCAGGAGGCCCAGGGTGGAAAGATGAAGGGAATGTGGCATGAGTCCCATGCCGATTACTCAACCGAGAGATTCCTGATGTTCTACCCCGGGTACTTTCCTCCCGAGAATCCCGGCTCTCCCGACATCGGGCATAGCGTGTTGAATCCCGGATTGATGGCCCGGTCTCATTTTTATCTCGGCAACGGCAGTTACTATTACCTCTGCTGGCCCATCTGGCTCTATCTCGACGAGAATCCGGACCGGATGCCGGGGCTTGGCAATCAACTCAGCTCCCGTCTTTGGCAGGAGATCCGCAAGAAGGAGGATATTTTCAGTTGCATCAAGCGACTGGTCCCCTCGGTCGACCTGAAGTCGTTGATCGGGAACTATGCCCGGAGAAACGTCACCTGGGATTACGCCAACGGTGCCGCCATGCGCGCGAACTGCGCCGAGGCATGGAAGGAGCGGCGTCAGGTCTTTGCCGAGCTTCTTCCACGGTCTGACACCCCTCCCGGTTGGTGGATGGTGCCGAGGGAGAAAGCCCCGCAGGCGGGCTCCTACACCCAGCACGAACTCACCCTTCCCGCCTCGATGAACCGCGAGGTGACCGTGGAACTGGTGGGGCTACCCTCCGCCCCGGGGCAGGATTGGCGCGCCAGTATCGTCGCGGTGAAGCCAGATGGATCGGAGGCCGGACATTCCCCGGCATTTGGTCCTGGAGTGATGAAGTTCCGGGTGCCGCAGGAGGCATCCCGTCTTGTCCTCGTGGTGGCGGCCACGCCCGACGCCTTTACCGACTGGGATGCCGACGACAAACTCCACCCCTGGAGGAGCGATCCTTCCAGGAGGAAGTATCACTACGCGGTGCGGTTGGCAGGAACCACCCCCTTTCTGCAAAATCCCGCCGCGGTCCGTACTCAGGAACAGATCAATGCGGACAGGGAGATGATCCGTCATGGAAACGGGGGAGGACTTGTCTCCAAGGGGGCCACCGTCGCCTCCACCGCTTATGTGGGTCCCGAGGCCCGTGTGCTCGATCATGCCAAGGTCGAGGGATCCGCCCGCATCGAGGATCAGGCGGTGGTGAAGGATGCCGCCGTGGTGAAGGACCGGGCGATCGTCTCGGGTCATGCCATGGTCTTTGAGGATGCGGTGGTATGCGACGATGCCAGGGTGAGGGACGATGCCCGGATTGCCGGGAAGTCACGCATCGGCGGAAGGGCAAGGGTTCTTCACCATGCCTTCACAAGGGATCGCACCATCGTGGGAGACGAGGCCCTGCTGGACGAATTCGCGCAGGTCTGGAGTTCTCCCGAGGTCAATGAGGGCAAGGTCACCCAGAGTGACCGCATCGGCGGCGATGCGGTCCTGACGGCCGATTACGGAGGGTTTCACACCGTGACCAACGGTGTGCAGACTGGATTCGTGGCATGGGGCACCTGCTCTCCCGAACTCATCGCCTCAAGGACGAAACCGAATCACCTCCTGGCCAGTTATGACTTTGCCAAGCCCCACCTCCAGGTCATCGAGGACGGAACAGCCCTGACCGATGCCTTCCTGATCGGTGCCGTTCCCTGGGTTGAAAAGGATGACATCCGGAGCGGGTTCGTCACGTTGGACGGAAAATCGCAGGCCTTGCTCCTCGACCCCACGCTCTTTGATCTGCAGAGGGGAGGTGTCAGTCTCTGGGTGAAGTGGGAAGGAGGAGTGGCCCAGCAACCGATCCTTTATCTCGGCAACGGCAACGATTTCCTCTCGATCACTCCCGATAACGGCAGGAGGCAGCTGGCATTGACCGCCCGAAGGAACGGGCAGACCCAGGAACTCCGGGCATCCGTGCCGCTCCCTGCCGGACAATGGGTGCATCTGGCGGTGATGATGGATGGCCGGGAGGCGTCGATTTTCCTGAATGGCAAGCAGGTCGCCAAGGGAGCCTTCACCATCAAGCCCGAGGAGATCCGCGCTGCATCCCCCGGCCTTCCTTTCCACTGTTATCTCGGCCGTCAGGCCAATCCGGCCCAGGCGTGGTTCCGCGGGGCGATCGATAATTTCCATGTCTGGTCCGACGCCTTGTCTCCCGAGGAGATCGAGCGGGACATGCATCGTGACGGCAATCATGACGGGCAGGCGTTTCCAACTCCCACGCCGCTCCCTTCCCCGTGATCCACCCCATTTGCAATAGCATCAACCCTTGATACGCCCTGCCCATGCATCAAAGATCACTCCCCGGATTCCTCACCCTAGCTTTTGCGTTCACGGCCGCTGCCGTGGCACAACAGAATCAGCATGCGGAGGGGGCCTCACAGGATCCGATGTCCCTCCGTTTCGCGCAACCGGCCTCCACCTTTCTTGAGTCATGCCTGCTGGGCAATGGACGTCTCGGAGCAATGGATTTCGGCGGGGTGGTGCGGGAGCGTATCGTTCTCAACGAATCCTCTGTCTGGTCGGGCGGACCCCATGAGGGGAACAACCCGGAGGCTTGGAAGAGCCTTGCACAGATCCGGGAGAAACTCTTTGCCGGTGATATCGAGGGAGCCGGCAAGTTGCTTGGTTCCGACTTCAACCATGTGAAGGGAATCGACGGATGGGGAGTCAACCAGTTCGGGGCCTATCAGATCCTCGCCGACCTGATCATCGATGCGGAAGGTGATCTGGAGGAGCCGCTTACCTCGCCCTCAGGACATGACGGCCAGGCGGAAGGCAAGGACATCCACAAATCGGTGGATGACAGTCCGAAGACAAAATGGAGCGTCGCCGCCGCGGGCAAACCCGTGGTCTGGCAGAAGAAGTTTCCCGGACCAAAAATCATCGGCGAGTACTCCCTCACGAGTGCCAATGATCATCCCGAGGCGGATCCCGTGCAATGGATCCTCGAAGGCTCCGCGGACGGGAAGACCTGGATCGAACTGGACCGCCAGAATCCAGGCAAGCCTTTCGAACAGAGGAAAGAGAAGAAAACCTTTCCCATCAGTCATCCCTCCTCCCTGCGCTTTTACCGCTTCAGCTTCCAGTCTGCCGGTCATGATTTCCAGATTCAGGAAATCGAGCTTGGCAGGAACGGAAACAAGCCACCGGCGGGGTTCAGGCTAAGCATGAACGGAGGAGGAGACGCTACGGACGATGAGCCGCCCTCACCCGGAAGTCCTGCGGATTACTCAAGGGAACTCAACCTGATGACGGGGGTGAGCACCACCTCTTTCACCAAGGATGGCGTCAAGGTGACCCGTGAACTCGTTGCCTCGAAACCGGACGAGGTCATCGCCCTGCGCATCCGTGCCGACAAACCCGGCTCCCTTTCCTTCGCCACCACGTTGAACAGGAGGAGGGACGCGGTGAAGGGAAGCGATGGCCGTTTCCTCTGGGTCGGCGGTCAACTCCCCTTCGACAAGCCGGGTGGAGGAGGTCAGGGAGTGAACTACCGTGCGATGCTCGGCCTCTCGGTCAAGGGTGGCAAGGTCTCCGTGCCTGATCAGTCATTCAAGGTGACCGGTGCCGATGAGGTGACGCTCGTTGTCTCGGCGGGCACGGATCTTCGTGCGGGAGATGCCGATTTCAAGGAGGTCGTCCGCCGTCGCCTTGAGGCGGCCCTTGCAAAGCCTTTCGAGGAAATCAGGAAAGCGGCGGTGAAGGATCACGAGTCCTACATGCGTCGCTGCCAGTTGACGCTCCCGGAGGGGGAGAATTCCCGCAAGCCCACCCCCGAGCGTGTGAAGGCGATCCTGAAGGTTCCCGATCCGGCCCTGGAGGCCCTCTATTTCCAGTTCGGCCGCCATCTCCTCGTCTCCTCGTCGCGGCCCGACTCCCCGCTTCCCGCCAACCTCCAGGGGATCTGGGCCGAGGAATACTCGACTCCTTGGCGCGGCGACTTCCACAGCAATATCAACCTGCAGATGAATTACTGGCCTGCCGAGGTGACCAATCTCTCCGACTGCCACCAGCCGTTGCTGCGCTTCATCAAGGGTGTCGCGGGTGAGGGGGCGAAGACCGCCAAGGCCTACTACAATGCACCCGGTTGGATGGCCAACCACACCCAGAACCCATGGTTTTACACGGCACCGTCAAGCCTTGTCTCCTGCACCGGACCGGTTTCCGGCGCCTGGCTGACCCAGCATCTCTGGATGCATTATCAGTTCACACAGGACCGCGACTTTCTCAGGGAATATTACCCGTTGATGAAGGGTGCCTCACTCTTCTTCCTCTCATCGCTCGTTGAGGATCCCAAGACCGGCAAACTCGTCACGGCTCCCTCAAATTCCCCCGAGAACAGTTACTATTACACCGACAAGCAGGGGAACAAGAGGAAGACCGCCCTCTGCATCGGTTCCACCTACGACATGCAGATCATCAGGGATCTCCTTGCCAACACATCCGCCGCCGCAGGCATCCTCGGGGTTGACGCGGATTTCGCGCGCCGCCTTGACGAGACAAGGAAGAAGCTTGCCCCGACCAAGGTGAACTCCGAAGGCCGGATCATGGAGTGGCAGGAGGACTTCGAGGAAACCGAACCGCACCACCGGCACACCTCCCATCTCTGGGGGCTCCATCCCGGCACGGAAATCTCCCCCGCGACACCCGAGCTCTTCACGGGGGCGAAGCGGTCACTGGAACGTCGCGGTGATGAATCCACGGGATGGTCGATGGCTTGGAAGGGCAACTTCTGGGCCCGTCTGCACGACGGCGACCATGCCAACCGCCTTCTCACCCTCTTGATCGGGCGAGGTGCACCCAATCTCCTCTGCCTGCATCCCCCTTTCCAGATCGACGGCAATTTCGGTGGATGTGCCGCCATTGCCGAGATGCTCCTCCAGAGCCACGAGAAGACACCCGACGGAAAGGGATATGTCCTGGACCTGCTTCCGGCGCTTCCCTCCGCGTGGGATCACGGGAAGATAACCGGCCTTCGCGCCCGCGGTGGATTCGAGGTCGATCTCGAATGGAAGGATGGGAAACTCCTCTCCTGCACCGTTCGTTCCCTCGCCGGTAGCCCCTGCCGTCTGCGTTACGGAAAGATTGAGAAGGACGTGAGCATTCCCGCCGGAAAATCCCTCGACTGGAAGGGGATCGCGGATTGATACACTGCTCCGGAATCTTCCCTCACCATGAACATACGACAATCCGCTTTTGCGGCCATCCTTGCCATTCTTCTCCCGCATTCACTTCCGGCGGAGGCGACGACTCCCCCCCGGGAGCGATTGCTGATGGACCGGGGATGGCGTTTCTCGGTCGGGCTACCCGACGGAGGCGATTCGATCCACATTGCCAACGGATCGAGCGTCGATTCGGAGATCAGTTTCGGTTCCTTTGCCAAAGCGGGCCAATCGGGTGGCCCGGCTGAGCCTGATTTCATCGATCTTGCATGGCGCACCGTTGACCTCCCCCATGACTGGGCCGTCGAGTTGCCCTTTGACAAGAGGGGTGATGTGGCCCACGGGTCCAAAACGATCGGTCCCCGCTTTCCGTCCTCCTCGGTGGCCTGGTACCGCAGGAAGTTCACCGTTCCCCAATCGGATCTGGGACGTCGCCTGGGCATAGAATTCGACGGGGTGTTCCGTGATGCCGAGGTCTTTCTCAACGGCCATTATCTGGGCAGGAACTTCAGCGGATACGCCCCCTTTTCCTTCGATATCACGCCCTACCTGAATTACGGAGGGGAGAACACCCTCGCCGTGAAGGTCAACGCAACGGCGTTCGAGGGGTGGTTTTACGAAGGGGCCGGCATCTACCGGCATGTCTGGCTGACGAAGACCGCTCCCGTCCATGTGCCGCAGTGGGGCACCTTTGTCACGAGCAAGGTGACGGGGGATCCTTCCAAGCCCGATTCAGCGACGATCACGGTCAGCACGACGGTCAGGAACGATGGAGACACCCCGGCCGATATCACGGTGGAGAACAAGTTGACCGACGGGGATGCCGTGGTGGGAAAAGCGGGCAGGAAGTCTTCCCGTGTCGACCCCTGGAGCGAGCTTGTGGTCGAGCAGCAGATCCCGCTTGCGAAGCCGAAGCTTTGGTCGTCCGATGATCCCCATCTCTATGGCGTGCAGACGCGTATCGCCGAGGGTGACCGGGTGCTCGACGAGGTGACGACGACCACGGGTGTGAGAAGCATCCGTTTCGACGCGAAGGAGGGATTCCTTCTCAACGGGAAAAGAGTTTTCCTCCGGGGAACATGCAACCATCAGGATCATGCCGGGGTGGGGGTGGCCCTGCCGGACCGCCTCATTGTCTGGCGTCTCGAGCAACTCAAGAAACTCGGATGCAACGCCTACCGGAGCAGTCACAATCCCCCAACTCCCGAGGTCCTCGATGCCTGTGACCGGCTCGGTATCCTGGTCATGGACGAGACACGAACCGTCGGGGCCACCGACGAGGCGCTCTCCCAGCTGGAACGGGTGATCCGCCGCGATCGGAATCATCCCTCCGTGGTCCTCTGGTCCTTGGGGAACGAGGAGATGTTGATCCAGGGCAAGGATGCAGGGATCCGTATCCTGACGCCGATGCAGCGCCTGGCGAAGAAACTCGACCCGACCCGGCCGACGACCGTCGCCATGAACGGCGGCTGGGGCAGGGGCTTCAGCGGCGTGGTGGACGTGCAGGGCGGCAACTACCTCAAACTCGGGGGTGGCTTCGACAAGTTCCACAAGAACTGCCCCGACAAGCCGGTGATCGGTTCCGAAGAGGCGAGCCACACCACCACCCGCGGATCCTATGTGCAGGACGACACGCTCTCCTACTGCCATTCCGATCCCGACAAGGGGAAGAGCCCCTCCTGGGCCAGTACCGCCGAGCAGTGGATGAAACATTACGACGAGCGACCCTTCGTCGCCGGCGGCTTTGCCTGGACCGGATTTGATTACCGGGGAGAGCCCACCCCCTACGGCAGGTGGCCCAGCATCAATTCCCATTTCGGGATCATGGATACCTGCGGCTTTCCCAAGGACATTTTCTACACCTATCAGGCGTGGTGGACCTCCAATCCGGTGCTCCATCTGATGCCCCATTGGAACTGGCCCGACAAAACGGGCCAGCCCATCGACGTGCGCGTCGACGGCAACGCTGCGGAGGTCGAGCTCTTCGTCAATGGAGTCAGTCAGGGACGCAAGCCAATGCCGCGGCTCGGCCATCTGGACTGGCAGGTGACTTATCAGCCGGGCGTTCTCTCAGCCAAGGGATATGACACGGCAGGCAAAAAGGTTTCTGAGACCACCGTCGAGACGACCGGCGCTCCCGCCGCGATCCGCCTGGTCCCCGACCGCTCCTCGATCAACGCCGACGGCGAGGATGTCTCGGTGATCAGCGTGGAGATCGTGGATGAGCGGGGGAGAGTGGTCCCCACGGCAGGGAATGCCGTCACCTTCAGTCTCACCGGTCCGGGTCGCATCATCGGTGTCGGCAACGGCGATCCGACCTGCCATGAGGCCGACAAGGTTTATGCCTCGGCACCCTCCGTCGTGACTCCGGTTCAGTGGAAGTCACGGATTGTTCCCGAGACCGGAAGCGACCCTGCCGAGGTCGCCGCAGGCTTTCCGGATGAGTCGTGGCAGGGTGAATCCTTCGTTCCCCGAAAGACACTTCTTCCGGAGGCCGGAAAGTCCGTCATCTACCGCTGTGGCGCAACGCTTTCCGCCGCACAGGTGAAGGGGGTATCCCTCTCCCTTCTTTTTCCCGGTGTCACGAACGGATCCGCCGCGGTTTATGTGAACGGGCATAAAATCGCCGATGCAGGGGGTGCAACCCCTTCCTTGATACCCATGCCTCCAGGGACCATCAAGGAAGGAGCCAACAGCATCGCCATGGTCATCGGTTCGGCATTCCCCAAGGGGAGATTGTTGCCGGGAACCGCGCTTGTCTTAACCTCCCAGACGGGCCCCGTTTGGAAGCGGAGTGCATTCAATGGTCTTGCCCAGATCATTCTTCAGTCCGATCGTTCGCCCGGTGAACTGGTGCTGACCGCCTCGGGGGAGGGGCTCAAGCCGGCAACGCTTACGATCACTTCCAAGCCATCCGCCGTCAGGTCCTTCCTCCCTTGAGGGGCCCGGTGCGCACCTTGATTGGCAAAGCCTCATTTTCATGATCATGCACCCTGTTCTTTTCATGGAATGGATGCCGCTCAGGAGTAACGGGATGGCTTTGATTTTCCGTGAAGAGGGGCAGGATCTGTCCTAGTAGTAATATTCGGTCATGCCCCCCCAAGAACCAACGGACCCAGAGAGTGATACGCTTCCCGCTGTGGCGGCGGAATCTCTAGCCGGGCAGGAAGCTGCCTCGGAGGCCGGGCAATCCCGACATTATCTGCCTC
>JACCDY010385681.1_pt1 | contig 17266 bp, 13 predicted proteins | sample 7446391 | NCBI WGS metagenome assembly JACCDY01 (sample SAMN15323451, study PRJNA562643) | freshwater metagenome | isolation source: river surface water | place: USA:Blue River Watershed | collected 2017-08-18
AAATAAAACGTATGCCAAATCCCCCGCCAACGGTTTCAAGGCCAACGCTGCTTGTTCCACCGTATCAATTTGGTGTATGCCAGCTCCATAAAGTACAGTCCCCGTCGTTAATATGATGAAATACATCACCAAGCCCGAAAAGCCCATCCCGAAATCCACATCCTTTTCCATCGCATGAATAATGCGCTTATTCACCATTAAATGCCGGTGCTTGTGCTGCATTTCCTCTACCTCGACGGAGGCCTGCCAAAAGAATAAATAGGGGGAAATCGTCGTTCCAAGTATACCCACCAAGATGGCCAAATACTCTTTCGTAAATTCGATTTTAGGAATAAATGTGGCGCTCAAAATTTGCCCAAAATCCTGTTTGTATAAAAAAGGAACCACAAAATACACCAACATCACAATGCACAAATACTTCAAGGTACTGGCAATTTTTTGATAAGGCAGGTAGATAATCAGCCCCAATAAAAGAATCGTAAACATCACACTAAAATAGGATGCCTCAATCTGTGGAAACAAGAGATTCCCAACGGCTCCCATGCCTGCGATATCTGCCCCAATGTTCATGACAATTGCAGGAGTACTAAATACCAACATCACATAAAGGACCGGCTTAGAATAATGTTTCTTCAAAGTTCCCGTTAAGCCTTGCGAAGTCACCAATCCGATTCGCGCACACATTTGTTGGATCGCCGCCATCAAGGGTATCGTGATAATCGTCGTCCAAAGTGTCATCAAGCCAAATTGCGCGCCTGCCTGCGAATAGGTCGCAATGCCCGATGGGTCATCGTCACTCGCACCAGTCACCAATCCGGGTCCAATGGTTTTCCAGAATCGTTTGATTTTTGTGCTTAGGCCCATGGTTTTTACTGATTTTCTACAATGATTACGCAGTTTAGCGATATTTTCCTATTTTCGTGTTATGCGTAAACATAATTTTAGCCCCGGACCTGCGACCTTGCCGGAGGTTGTGTTCCAACAAGCCGCTGCGGCTCTTCTCGATTTCAATCAATCCGGTTTAAGTATCGCTGAAATCAGCCACCGAGCTCCCGAATTTACCGCCATTATCGAAGAGGCCACGGCCCTCGTGAGAGAATTATATCAATTACCTAATTATTTTGAGGTGCTATGGTTGCCGGGAGGGGCAAGTAGCCAATTGGCGGTAGCTCCCTTGAATTTATTAGGTGCAAATGATTCCATGGCTATTGTGGATACGGGTTTTTGGGCCCAGCGTTCGATTGCTGCGGCCAACGAAGTTGCCCAAGTCCATGTTCTAGCCTCTTCAAAGGAAACCAAATACGACCGAATTCCGAAGGAATGGTCTTTGCCTGCGAACACAAAATACCTGCATGTTGTCTCCAACGAGACCATTGAAGGCATTCAATACCATCAATATCCGGAGGTGGATATTCCGTTGGTCGCCGACATGACCTCGGATTTTGTGAGCAAACCACTCGATTTAGATCGCTTTGGCATCATTTTCGCCTCGGCGCAAAAGAATTTTGGAATAGCGGGGATTACCTGTGTGTTAGTTAATACGAAAGTTCTCCCCGAAAATACCGGTCGGGTAATCCCAACTATCTTTAACTATCGTACGCACATCGATAACCAATCGCTTTATCATACCGTACCAACCTTCCCCGTTTACGTAGCACTTTTGATGCTTCGTTGGATTAAAGAACAAGGTGGCTTACGTGAAATGCAAGGCAGATCCGAAGCGAAAGCCCAACTGATTTACGACGAAATCGACCGTAATCCCTTGTTTGAGGGTATCGCGGTCAAAGAAGATCGATCGGTTTTAAATGCGTGTTTCCGTGGGATTAATCCGGAAATTGATGCACAGTTTTTGAAATATTTGACGGAAAATAATGTGGTGGGGATTAAAGGGTTCCCAACCGTCGGTGGTTTCCGAGCGTCGATGTACAATGGCATGCCGATTGAGAGTGTAGCCTATTTAGTGGAATTGATGAAGAATTTTAAACCTGAATGATGAAAATTATTATTGCCGGTGGTGGAATAGGTGGATTGGTGACCGCATTGCGATTGCACCAAGAAGGCTATGAGGTCAAAGTCTATGAATCCGTGAAAGAGGTAACGCCTTTGGGTGTTGGAATAAATTTATTGCCTCACTCGGTACGGGTTTTGACGAATTTGGGCTTGCAGGAGAAGATTGCCAAGATTGCAGTGGCGACGGAGGAGTTGGTCTATGCCAACCGACAAGGCCAATTTTTCTGGTCGGAACCCCGCGGGACCCATGCCGGTTATCGCTGGCCGCAGTTTTCCATTCATCGGGGTAAATTCCAAATGCTCTTGTGGGAGGAAGCAACGCGTGTGCTTGGTGCTCAAAATATATTGTCCAATGCGCATCTGCAGGATTATCGAGAAGATGACGGACAGGTAATTGCGATCTTTGTGAATCGGGAGACGGGTGATGTCGTGGCAGAAGAACAGGGGGATTGTTTGATTGGGGCGGATGGGATACATTCGACCTTGCGGAAGAAATTATATCCCGATGAGGGTGGAGTGGTGTTTTCAGGTAATGTCTTGTATCGGGGTACTGCTCGCATGAAACCTTATTTGACGGGGGCATCGATGGCGATGATTGGTTCCATGAAGCAGAAGATGGTGATTTATCCGATCAGCACGAGCCTGGATTCGGATGGAAATCAATTGATTAATTGGGTGGCTAATCTAAAGCAGGAGTCAGGAAAGGAGATTACGGTGCGCGATTGGAACCGACAAGTAGATAAGGCTCAATTATTGGAAATCTATCAGTCTTGGAAATTTGATTGGATCGATGTTCCTGAGATGATTGAAAGATCCAATGATGGCATATTCGAATTCCCGATGTCGGACCGAAACCCTTTGCCGAAATGGACCTTCGGTCGGGTGACTTTATTAGGCGATGCCGCGCATCCGATGTACCCGATTGGTTCGAATGGCGCTTCGCAAGCTATTTTGGATGCTGATGCATTGGCATTGGCACTCAAGCGAGAAGCGGATGTGGAAAAAGCTTTATTGGCCTATGATGCGGAACGTGTTCCAGCAACCTCGCAAGTTGTCTTGCAGAATCGTCAAAAGGGACCGGATTTTATCATGGATTTGATGGAGGAACGCTTTCCAGCGGGATTCGAGGAAGGCCAAATACCGCATGCGGAATTGGCGGAGGTGATGGCTAAATATAAGCAGATTGCTGGATTTGATGTAGAAACTTTAAACGCGAAGGCCTAATGGAATTGACATTGTTTATGGAAGCTGAAATTGAATTAGGCGAAGTACAAGAATTAGGAGCCCGTCGGATCGTGCGTGTCATGGGTGGACGGTTTTGGTCCAACGATTTATCGGGTACCATTCTGGAGGGTGGTGGCGATTGGCAACATATACGTCGGGACGGCGTCGTGGAAATTAATACGCGTTATACTTTGCAGACAACCGATGGAGCGTTAATTTATTTAACCAATGACGGACTTCGAGATGGTGCTTATATGCGGACTTTCGCTCGTTTTGAATCCACGGATCCGCGGTATTCTTGGGTTAATAATCGATTATTTCTGGCCAATGGGCAGAAAGTGGATGGGGTAGTGAGACATTCGTTTTTTTTGGTAGAATAAGGGAGAGTGAAGAACTAAGAGTTAAGAACTAATAATTCTTAACTTTTAGCTCTTAATTCTTAACTCTTAGCTTTTAATTCTTAACTCTTAGCTCTTAATTCTTAGCTCTTAATTCTTAACTCTTAATTCTTAACTCTTAGTTCATAACTCTTAACCCAAACCTCAGTACCCATACTTGGTTTTGGTCGCATTGAAATTCTGAATTACCTCATCGAAGGTAAGAGCTCGATTATAAATTGCTAAGGAGCCCAAGTTGCCTATAAAGCCACCTACACCTGCACGGCCTTCTCCATACCAAAGCAATGATTGTGTATAATTTATTCTTCCGGCATTGCTACGTAATGAACCGTCAAGGGCGCCATTTAAATACATCTGCATGTTTCCACTGGAAATGGTAAAGCCCATGTAGTACCAGGTGTTTGTGGATAATGGCGTTGAGCCGAACATATTGGACTGATAACTTGTGTAAAGGTTTTGGTAGAGCGAGGAACCATAGGGGTAAATGGCAAAATGAAAATCACTATACCCGCCGTAACCGGCATAGTCGGTGAACCATTTAGTTAAAATGATGTTCCAACCGTTATTTAAGGAACTTGCTCTTACCCACATGAATGCACTGATGTCTCCCGTAGGAAAATTGGCTGGTGTTTTTGTGAAGTCTATCACATCCCCATTTCCATCGCTTAAGAATGAGCCTTGTCCCAGCGAACTGTAAGTCATATTTCCGGCAAATGTTCCGGTTGCATTTCCGCGCGTATCTGCCACGGATGTTCCAGTACGTGGATAGGAAAACATATTACTTGGATCAACATGGAGTACCAACCCGTTTGGAATTACCTCATCGGTGCTGATTTCCTCATAGTCTTGGTACCAAACACTACCACTTGTTTCCGTTGGTTTTTGCCAAAAGAAATACAATTCATCTCCCACCGAATTTTCCATGAAGCGAATACGTAAATTATATTTCCTACCTGCTGTTAAATTAATCGTTCCCGTGTGGGTCCCTCGGGGCGAGGCGCCGTGTCCTCCGTAGTGATTCACAACATTTGTTCCATTAATAAAGGCATCCACGGCATCATCCCCCTCGATGGTAAATTTGTAGGTACCCGTTTGTTTAGGAATAAAATAGCCTGTGATAATCAGACCATAGGTATCACCATTCCACCCTGTATAAGGAGTACTGTTCCCAATGGCAGTTGTAAATTGGGTGGATGAATTATAGTTAATGATGTTGGAACTGGATGAGTTCGTGCTATTTGTTGTACCGTTGTTGGTCGTTAGTCTTACGCTATTTTGAGAGCGAAAGGTTCCATATGTGGTGTAAAAGGCATCCATGGCAGCCTCTGTTTCCGGGAAAACCAAGTTGGAGGCCAAACTGTATAACTTGTAATACAATCTCCCGTTGCCTTTTCCGCGGTTTGCTTCGTAGGCGGGAAAATAGGTAGGCATGATTTGGGCCTTGGAACTTATTGCCAATAAGAGGAAAAAAAGTAGTTTTTTCATTTAATTACTCATTTCTCCAGACACGATGTAAACCCCGCCAGTGTATAGTACGGTGGCAATGGCATAGATTCCAGCCGTTTTTGTAAATCCATTTCGATTGCTGTAGGTTCCCGAAAAAGTTACGGGGCTATTGGCAGCAAATTGAACAACCATGCAGTTGAAACCCTCTGGCAAAGTACCCGCTGCGGGTAGCGTAAGTGTCAATGCCGCTGTGCAGCGCAAAACCATTCCGTTATCGGTGCTTGCTAAGGTTCTGCTGGCAGCTTCAGCACTTACATTAGAGACAAAGCCAGAGATTTTTGAGGTCGATACGTTTCCTCCACTTAAGCTTCCTGAAATCGTAGTTAAGCCATTTGCATCCACTCGAATACGTTCCGTTCCGTTTGTGCGCATGACAATGTTACTATTCATGTCTGCGACGTTTGAATAGCCACTCAAGTCAATCGAAGCTTGTGTATTTGCATTGCTACCTCCACCAGCAGACAATCGCAGAAATCCATCATCTGCACCGTCACTTTGTGCGGTTCCACTTCCGCCTGCTCCCACACCTCGAATTTCGAAGGATCCTATGCTGCTATTTGTTATTGCTGGACGAGTTGTCGTATTACTAAATCCTGAAGCGATCCGAATTCCTCCTCCTACTAAATTTAATTTTGCAGTAGGTGTGGAGGTTCCGATTCCTACGTTTCCTCCCAAAGGGTTTAATGCCAAAATGTAATTGGTTCCATAGGTTTTGTGGCGGGCTTGTATCCATGCAAATGTTGATGAACTGCTCAAGCCAAAATCTAATACATGATTCACGGATAAGCCACCCAATCGAAGATTTCCATTCGCAGAAGACCCCGTATTTAATGGGTCAGCAGTAGATGTTACGATTTCAAATTTATTGATTGGTGCAGTTGTCCCTATACCCGTTTGAGCATGAGCTACAAAAGTCAAAGGAAAAAGAACAATAAGAAAATAGAGGTATTTTATCATATTAGCTTCTCTATTGAAATCATATTTGCCAAATAACCTGCCCCTGTCATTAACGTAATTCGATAGAACCGACTATTCGTCGTATCCCGTAAATAATATACCGCTAACGCTCCATCTCCACCAAAACTCCATGTTGTCCCAAGGTAAGCGAAAGTTGAATTAATGGTCTGATTGATTTCTGAAAAATAGGTGAATGAACCTCCTGCATAGGTGGTATATGCGGATACTCTACCCGTAAAACTTGCGCCTGTCGTACGGATATGTAAACTTCGATTGCCTGAGGTTGTTAACTGAACTTGGATATCTCCAAAGGTTACCGGAACCCCTGCATCCACAAACCTCGCAATCTTATCCGGTTGAATCGGTTGGTTACCGGAGATTACCTCAATCGTAAACCAGGGATAAGAGCCTGTCGTGGAGAAATCTCCGCTACCTCCCAACTGATTTGTATTAAAAGTTTGAATTATTCGAAAGGAGACCACGGTTTGTGTCGATGTGGTAATCACGGCATCCGATAATCCACCTGTTGCCCCCCATCCAGCTGTACTTCCCGCTGAATAGGCTGCAGAAGCACTTCCAATATAGGCTCCCGTCGTCTCATTGTACCAACCAAACTGCGGTCTGGCGTCAGCTGCGGAGGTTTGGAAATTGGGTACTTGTGCCTGCAAACGATAGGTCCGACCAGCCGCTAAGGTAATTTGACCAGTGCTTGTGTTAAGGGAAATATCTTGTCCAGCCACTTGGTCTATTTGGGTAAATGCTACTAAACCGTTCGTACTTAAGCCTGTTGTTTGGCCTGCTGTTCGGGATCCACGCATAAAGGATGCACTCACGCCTGAACCAGTCGCATTCGCAATCGTTGTCCAGTTGGCCCCATTCCAATAATAATATCCTGCCACCAAATTGGGATTATTCCCCGTATTGTAGACCAATAAACCCGTTGCCGGATTTGGAATCGTTGAATTATCCGTTCCTGAGGTTAAGGTAACGCGGGGAGGAAGAAAGCCCTTGTTATTCGCGCTCACATCCAGTTTCGCCGAGGCATCCGGTGTGGTGGTGCCTATACCCGTTTGGGCCGATACCCTAAAAACGAAAAATACTCCAAAAATTAGTATAAACTTATTCATATATAATTAACTCTTAACTCTTAGTTCTTAACTCTTAACTCTCACCTCACCCAATACCAAATGATCCCCGGATTCGTGTTACCAGTTCCTCCTCCGGCATCACTGATCCAAGGAGATGGGCTGTAGTATTGGTTGTTGGAAACCATAGTTCCCCACCAGTTTCCCGCACCATCAGATAGTGTGATAAAACCTGTATTTGAACCTACATAACCATACCAAGGCATTCGTTGTGCCAAACCATTGTTATTAGACACGTAATTCCAGGTCCCAAATTTTGTATTCAAGGTAATATTGGAATTGGCATTGCTTGTGCTTACAAAACTATAGGCTGCATTTGCGGTCCAAATACCACCAAAACTACGCCTAGACCCCGCATCAATCATATACTGAAATCCACTTGGGGATTTTTTAATGTAATCTGCCCAACCGATGATGGAATAACTTGAACTGGATGTACTCGTGATTTCGGCGGCTGTACTGAATGGGTTATTCGTATTGTATGCGATAGCGTTGGCATAGCTCCATACTGAATTCGAAGAGTTTTTCAGGATCAAGGTCCAGCCTCCTCCGTCAGTTGTCATATCCGCATAAATTTTAAATGGAGCCCCGCCATTTATATTGGTATTTTTGATCCAATAAAAACCATCGGTCGAACTCGGATAATCCTGTTTGATTTGATAGGCACTCGTGGAAGCCGTGGCTGGTGTTAAGCCATCGGGAATAAATGTGGGGATTGAGCTATTGTATTTTGAGGTAATTTCACTTTGTGTTAATTCTCGACGGTATATTTTAAATTTAGACAAATACATGTTTTGCATAAAGTTAGTGCTGTAAATCCAGGATGCAATTCGACCAACACCCCCATTGAAATTTACAGTTGACGTATTTTGAGAACCTTGAATCTGAGTCAAGGTTTGTCTTACCCCATTGATGTAAATTTTATTCTGTAAATAACTCCCCGAATTCATGACAAATACGTAATGATTCCAATTATTTAATAAGCCCAAACTACTTACTTGTGAGGCCGTTAATCCATAATTATCGCCCATACTGGAATTAAATCCCAAACTGCCCGAATTAGCATATACATCATATAAATTGAAGCCAAAGAACATGCTGTTCGTTAAGGTGGTAGGGAAGACCCACATTTCCAAACTAAGTGTTGTTGCGCTTCCCAAAGTGAAATTAAAATCTGTATATCCTGTGGTGGTTCCATTATAATACATGATGCCATTCCCACTCGTTGAATAACTTACGCCTGCGGCATTCGTAGCTGTTTTGGCATTTCCTGATATGTCATTCCAAGTTGCCCCTGTGCCCGGATAACTCAGGTAATTTTTCGATGCGTCCAACATCAATACCAAATCGTATTTAGGGGCTTCATCGCGGTATAATTGGCTAACCTCGTCGGCCGACAAAGATGCCGCATACCACTTCATGTCAGCCAATAAAAAACTTCCATAAGCACCTGAACCCATATTCGTTGATTCTGTGGCTGCCACTCCGTAGTATTGAGATGCGCTCAATGATCCCATGGAAGGTCCTTGTCGAATATATGCCGATGAATTAATTAAAGCGCCATCTAAATAGGCAATAATGCTACTGCCTGTATATGTTAATACGACATGATGCCAGGTATTTAAGGAAAGGGTGGATGCGCTCGTGATGATGCCACTCATTGGCCAAACCGAAAATTTCAAATAGCCATTAACCATTTCGATGGTAGACATATGGTAATTGTATGAAATAGCCGTCGAATTTAAATCTGACATAACCATACCGTTTATATTCGTAGGATTAAACCATAAACTAATCGTGAAGACCCCTGAACGGGTGGAAGATGTAACGGGAGGATAGTAATTTTTAAAATCCCCCATCAACATGTAATGTGCGTTGGCGCCATTGAATTTTAAGTAACCGGGATCCTTGTAAAATACTGGGCTATTGTACAAGCTCGCTGGTAAATTGGTCCCTGTACTACTCGCGACGCTCGTTCCTGTTCCTGCATATGTAGTAGGATTTGCGAAATCATAATTCACAATTAAATTATTTTTGCTAATGGAATTAGGATAGGCGGGTGCAAAGAATTGCGCCTGAACCAGGTGAGTGAGCAAGAAAAATATCCCAAAAAAATATTTCATACTTAATTACTAAGTTCCCCAGAGATAATGACGACATTACTACCCATGTGTAAAATTGTCGCCAACGCATATTGGCCAATCGTTTTTGTATAGGAATTTCTGCTAATCGGGGTTAATCCCGATCCCGCTAAAGTTACTTGTCCTGTACCTTGTTGGACTATCATGCAATTGAATCCATCCGGCAAACCCGTTGGTATGGTCAAAGTCACAGCAGTCGCACTCGTGAAACTTATAACGGTACCATTATCAGCGGCAACTAAGGAATAGTTACCTGATTTGGAGGAAATACTAGCCCCAAAACCCGATAATTTGGAACTTGTCGATGAACCGCCCGTTAAATTTCCGGTCGTCGATACGTTCCCCGTGGTATAACTAATATCATTACCCGATTTTACCCAATCATTGCTTAATCGCATCCAAGTAGGGGAGGCCGATGTTCCCGTGTTGACGTAAAAGCCAATGGGTGCGTCCGTTTGATAGATCAACAATCCGGTTGCTGGTAAACTAATAGCCGTTTTTTGAGCGGCAGTCATCCGAGGTACTAAGAACCCCTTGGACGTAGATGCGATCTCTAATTTAGCTGACGCATCTGGTGTCGTGGTGCCAATACCCGTTTGGGCAAAAACACAAGGAGACACAAGCAAAAGAATAAATAAAATCTTCTTCATATCATCGAACATAAATTTCTACTCGTGCCGAGCGATTGATTCCGGTATTGGTTCCGCAACAAGAATATTGATCTCCTGCGGAATAATTGATGTTGGTGCTAAATAGCCCCGACATACCTATTCCTCCCGACACGTCATTGGAGGTTTGTTCACCTCCGGGATAAAGGCCTCCACCGTTTTCGTTCCAGCCAAAACCCCAACGAACTTTGGCGGTTGAACTCGCATTAACGTAATTGAATCCGTAAAAGCGAACATCGGTTTGGGCAGAAAAAGCGGTACCCTTGCCAGCAAAGGAGGATGCATCGCCGAAAAATAGTTTATTGGCACTCGTAAAGAACTGAATAGGGGTGATCCGAACTCCATTGTTGAAATTATTTTGCAGCCAGCACCAATTATTGTAAGAGCTCAATAAATTAATGCTTCCACCCGTATTGCTGGAACCATAATTCGAAGGGATATCTGGAAATAAAGCCATCATATCCCTCGCAAAAAAGTAATTCATCGCATCGAATTTGGCATCGCCATCATTTCGATTGGCGGCACTTGGATTTAGGGTATTGACGGCCGTCCAGTAGGAGCTATCATAAGAAAATGTCGTTCCTCGTGTAGCTTTCATCATCATCATCCAACCGCCACCATTGATGGTATTACTCAACAGGCAATAGATTTGGGTAGGTCCCACGATGGGTAAATTGATCCAATAAACCCCATCCGTCGAGTTGCTAAAGGCTGTTTGTATATATTTAGCACTCGGTGCGGCTTTCGCTGCGGTGCTACCATCTCGACCCGGAATCGTGACCATTTCCTCCAAATTTTGTGTCCAAGTCGCAAAATAGGTGTTCGCTGGATGTACGCTAGTAAAACTTGTTGGAACCGCTGCCTGTGTCGGAGAACGCCAATAGAATCGCATTGCGGCCCCCCCCGTTCCTTGTTGCATCCGTATTTCGTAGCGATATTTTTGACCCGCCACCACGGATAGGGTACCCGTTCGAGTCCCTAAGGGAGTAACGGCTTGTCCGGAATACGTGGAGATTACCGTCGTTCCCTCAATGGTCAAATCACTCGCATCATCTGCTTCTAAGGAAAAGGTATAGTTTCCCGATTCCGTAGGGATAAAAGTGCCTTGGATTTTCATGGCAAAATACATTCCTGAATTAGGGGTAGTAAGTCCGATCGAAGATAAATCTGAGGTGTTAAGCCAATCTAAGATTCGCGTGGAATTCGTCCGACCGGAACGAAAGAGGGTAGAATTGGAATTATTCGTATTGAATAATTTATCCATTTCAGCTTTGCTATTGGGCGTTAAAAGGTATTGCGAGGTATTTCCATTTCCGGCATGTGTACTGTAAATCCAATAATCAAATTGAATTTTGGGTTGGTTCTGCGCTCCTTGGTAGGGCGCGAACATTTGCGCTTTGCTGATGAAAGCACAAAAAATCCCCATAAACAATGTAATTAAGAACTTCATATCAATTCGTCATGTCCCCTGAGGCAATAAATACACCGGTTGCGATACAGACCAAGGTCATAATGGAATGTTGGCCAGCCGTTTTCGTAAATCCGTAGCGGTTATTGATCGTCACACCAGATCCGCTCACTGTAATTTGCCCCGTGCCACGCTGAACGATTAAGCAATTGAAACCCACCGATAGTGACGGCACAGTAATCGTTGTAGCACTGGAACTATTGATGATGACAATTTCGCCGTTATCTGAATTAGTTAGGGTATAATTGGATGTCTGTTCATTGATGACCGAACCAAAATTGGCGATGGTACTCGTCGTTCCATTACCTGTAATCGTACTGGAGGTCGTTGAGCCAATCATATTGATCCAGGCACTCCCATTCCAAAAATAATAGCCTGGGCTAACATTATTGGGCGAAGTTCCGGCCGTTGCTGTATTATAAACCAATAAACCGTTGGCGGGGGAATTGATGGGTGACGCTGAATTCGATGCGGTTAATGCAACACGTGGGGGCAAGAATCCCTTATCAGTTGCTGACACATCCAACTTGGCAGATGCATTCGGTGTCGTCGTACCGATTCCCGTTTGGGCAAAGCTGCTTATGGAAATAAATAGCCCGAATAGCGTTAAATAGAGTCCTTTATTCATTTCCTTTATTTTCCAATTTTAACAAGCGTTCTTGAATTTCCTTCAGCATTTGTTCCAAACGCTCCTTGTCCTTTTTTAGGTTGTTTATTGTTTCATCTTGTTCTTGGATGGCTTTGACCAAAATGGGTGTTAATTTGCTGTAGTCTACTGTTTGAGGTACGATCTTTCCTTTTGTATCAACAGCATCTTTTTGTCCGTTAACGAGATAAGGAAGAACATCTTGAATTTCATGAGCCATAAATCCATACATTCTCGAATCATCAATTTTCCAGGCAAAATCATAAGTCTTCAATCGATTAATTAAATCTAATCCTCTGAAGGATCTAAGATCTTTCTTTAATCGATAATCCGATGTGGTCGCATAGGATACAGAACTTCCATTCGGGGCCATTATTTGACCAATCGTGTTCCCCGAGTTTTGAAACATGATGAATTCATGATATCCGTTTGCCCAAAAAGAGCTTGTAACTGCATTTAATATCATCATCCCATTGTTATCGCTCGTGGTACTTTCTATATAGACCGACGTGTTATCACTTGATTGAACGTGTAATCTACGTGAAGGTGATGACGTTCCGATGCCAACTCGTGAGTCACCATCAATCGTTAGCATTGGCGTGTTGATATTGCTAAAACTCCAGTTAGGTATAATTTTGAATTTATCCGAATCCGCATTATCAACACCGATGGAGTATCCCCTAATTCCATTAATATCTAAGGAAATATAAGGGTTTCCCCCACCACTATTATTTGTACGCAGTGACAAAATTGAATGAGCAGAGGTAGATGCGGAGTTGGTATTGTATAAGTAAATACCAGGTACGGTATTATTTCCAGGATCCCCTGAACCGATGACGTTTCCATTTTGAATGTTTAACATCGTTGTAGGACTCGATGTACCTATTCCAATCCTGCCTGTAGGATCTATTCGAAACCGCTCTGTTCCAGCTGTTCGCATCACGATTGTATTCGTAAGATCTGCAACATTAGAAAATCCTGAAAGATCGATGGAACTTTGTGCGCCGGAACTGTTTCCACCACCAGCTGATAATCGTAAGAATCCATCATCTGCGCCATCTACTTGTGTGGAACCTGTGGTCGACCCTACACCTCGTATTTCATAGTTCCCTACAGTGCTCGTATTTAAGGCAGGTCTTGCGGTAGAATTACTGAATCCCGTATGCATCCGTATTCCCCCGCCCACTAAATTAAGTTTAGCCGAAGGGCTTGCCGTTCCAATACCAATGTTCCCGTTTTCTAAAATGGCAATTCCATTGGTTTCACTTGCCCCATTAAATATCCTAAATCGAGCGTTAGATGATGTCGTCCCATATTGGTCAATCGTCCAATCGACCGTGCTCCCGACCAAGGATTTTTTGAATACAATTTGTCCTCCTTCGTATTGTGTGGTGGTCGGATTTAAAATGATTTCCCCACCTATGGTTCCAGCCGCATTCCCTACCGTTAGGGTTGATGAAGTCGAGGATGTGCCTATCCCAACTCCCCCGCCATTGGGATTAAGGACAATAGGGTAGTTGGTTCCATAGGCCGCTTTAGATCTAGCCTGTAACCAGGCAAAGTTTGAACTAGAACTTAGGCCAAAGTCCAAGACATGGTTGACGGATAGCCCGCCCAGTCGCAAGTTTCCATTGGCCGCAGTTCCCGAAGTAGCTGGATCTGCCGTGGTCGTTTCCACCTGGAATTTATTGACAGGGGCTGTTGTACCAATACCCGTCTGGGCATAGGAGTTGTATGTAATTACCAATAAGAATAGGATGGCTAAAATTCGCATTATCTTATCCAAATTTGATGATGTGTACTATATGAAAAGTTATTCGGGAAATCATCTACTTCCCAACGATTACCAGATCCTTTAATCCCCCAATGGTAAGTTCCATTTAGCCAAAAGGGAAAATTAGTCATTGCTAAGTTTGTTTGATCTGTAAAGTAATTCGCGGTACTTTGTGGGAGATATGCCGAATGGCCACTCAAAGCGGTATAATTTGATGAAATACCCGACATGCTTCCTGTTCCTGTTTTGAAATAATTGATTGTATTGGAATGGGTTGTTTTAAAATGAATAACTCGATTATGAACTGATGTTTTAGCATAAAACCTTACTTCATTTATTGGAAATTTAGACAAATAAGCAGGTGTTGTATGTCCCCAGTTGGTGGCGCTGGCCGATTCATCCGTACCCAAGGTTGTGGATCCCTGCAAGGGGAGGGAAGTCGTTTTTTCAGCCAAAGCTGGATTCGTATTTCCCTGATGTAAGTAATTTAATACCAAGGTCCAGCCACCTCCATCAGTCGTCATGTCGCAATAGCAGGTGGTTGTCGGGCTTGAACCAGCTGCTCCATCGGGGTCAACTGGGTAGACGCCCGAAACCGCTCCGGGAAATTTAGTTAGTATTTCATTGCAGGAGCGCAGGTGATAATCTCGAAATAAAATACCTAGACGCATAGTTGCAAACCCATAAACTGCCTGTGGATAGACTCGTACATAGCGGGCAAACATGACGCGTGGAAAGTTTTTTGTCACCTTGGTATTTTGGTCACTGTTTAATGTGGTGTTATTATCGAGAGCAACTACCCAATTAACGCCATCTGGACTCACTTCTACCCGACCTTTTGTGACCCATTGGGCAGCATTAGCCCGACCTTGTGTGATAATTCCCTGTATCCAAAAGTTACTCTGTAAATCATATTGTAAGTAATCGGTATAATTGTTAGCATTCCATGTTGCTGCAGACCATCCTTGATTCGAATCGATCCAAGGTGTGTAATGTGATGCATTGAAAGCATCATTTATATAAACAGATGAAGCTGACCAATTTGCCTGATAGTTATACGAATTTAATTGGGGTGATGCATTTAAATTCGTCGCCGGAACCCACTTACTCGTCGAATTGGTCAGTGTTAATTTACCTGTCCCCGTAAACGTAATTTTATCCGCATACACCGTATGTCCCGCGGGCACGGAAATTGTGTGTCCATTTTGGATGTTAGCCGTTCCCGTCAAATCACGGGGGCTCGTCCAAACCGCCGAATTGGTAAAGATACCCGACCCCGCACTGTTCGTCGAGCTCTGGGCAAGCAGGTTGGATACCTGGATGAAAAGAATAAAAACAAGGAATCTTTTCATGGATACGCTAGTTTGATTTCTTTTTAAGTTGCTTGACTTGTTTCTGAAGGCGATTAATCTGCTTTTGCTGTTCCTTGATGGCTTCGACCAAAAGCGCAACCACCTTGTCGTATTGGACGGCCTTATAGCCCTCCGCCGACTTCTCTGTCTCCACCACTTCGGGCAATACCTTTTCTACCTCTTGTGCGATAAATCCAAGTGCCCGTTTGGATGAGAAAGTACGCTCCGGGAACTGGCTTTGATTCCAGTCGAAATTTACCCCACGTAACTGCAACACTTTTTCCAAGGGATTGGCGATCGCGCTGACGTTTGTCTTAAAGCGCGCGTCCGATGAACCCGCGATCGAGTTCGCGATGATATCGCCATTAACCTGCAAACGAACAGAAGGATCAATTGTCCCCATGCCAACAAACCCATTTTCTTTGATGACTATACCATTCAATTCACTCGTATTAAAAATACGAAAACGCGCATCGGCTGCGGTAGTACCGTATTGATCTATACTCCAATCAACGGTGGATCCAGTTAGGGATCGTTTGAAGTTTATTTGACCACCTTCATTCGTAGCGGCCGTTGGGTTTAGCGTAATTTCTCCGGGTATCGATCCTGTTCCATTTCCCACTGTTAAAGTTGAATTAGGTGTTGAAGTACCAATGCCCACATTACCGCCCAGGGGATTAATGCCCAAAATATAATTCGTGCCATAGGTTTTATTTCGAGCTTGAATCCAGGAAAATGTACTCGTGCTACTTAATCCAAAGTCTAAAACATGGACAACGGATGGACCACCACCTAAACGCAAATTCCCATTGGCGGACGACCCACTATTTGCAGGATCGGCGGTTGTGGCAACCACTTCCAATTTATTCACAGGTGCTGTCGTCCCAATACCCGTTTGCGCCCAGACAGATCCCGATAGGAGCAAGAAGCAAGTAATCAGCTGTATGTGTATCTTTTTAATCATCGTATGTCACGTTTGGACATTAATTCATTTTAGAACATATCCTTTGGGCTGATGACAGCCCAAAGGATGAGGGATTAGAATAAAGCGCGTAAGATAATCCAGTTAGTACCATTCGATATCGCTTTAATCCAGTTGTTGGATGGTTCGATACCAATGTTCAAACTTGTTGCTGCTGTGGTCGTGCTGTCGGAAATTAAAGTTCCAGAAGCTGATGCTACGCCAACTGATACGCTGGCAATATTTTTGATGGTAATTTCCCGGCCAGCCCCTACAGCGGATGCACTAGGTAAGGTAATTACCTGTGAAGCCGTAGAACCTGAGAAGACTATGAAGTTGTAAGTGTCTGTTGCTGCGATGGTGCTTGATGCTGTGATGGAAGAAACGCCACCGTGGCTATTTGCCGACCATGATGCTAAACCATTTGCATCAGATACCAAAACCTTTCCTGCACCCGGAGAACCCCCATCGATTTCCAATGTTCCACCAATTGTAACATTACCTACGATTCCTGCACCTCCTGCTACCCTAAGAGCTCCTGTGGTCGATGAAGTTGAAGCGGTTGTTGATCCTATATTTACAGCTCCACCAATACCTGCACCACCTGCTACGATTAATGCTCCTGTCGTCGTAGAAGTTGAGGCGGTTGTTGCTCCCACATTTAATTCTTTGGCAATTCCGACACCACCACTAACGATTAATGCACCCGTAGTTGATGAAGTTGAAGCCGTCGCATTAGGTAATGTTAAAGCCCCCATAATTCGGGCGGTTGTAGTTGCGGATGATCCAATTAAAGTTGAATTTGAACCCAATCCGACAGTTGTAGTTCCGTCTGGACCGCCTGCAATAACTATTTCATTTGTTTCGTTATCTGCGGCAGGTCTTGTATTAGCCCCTATCAATATACTATTACTTCCCGTCGTATTTGAAACAGTTCCTGTTCCAATATAAGTACCTGCTGAGCTACCAATATGTATGTTATTTTCACCAGTTGTAATACGTGAGCCACTAGATGC
>JACCDY010503181.1_pt1 | contig 17264 bp, 20 predicted proteins | sample 7446391 | NCBI WGS metagenome assembly JACCDY01 (sample SAMN15323451, study PRJNA562643) | freshwater metagenome | isolation source: river surface water | place: USA:Blue River Watershed | collected 2017-08-18
CAGTGGAGGCCAGGGCTACAACACGCGCCGCCCCTTCGAGATCGCCTTTCTGATCGAGCTCGCCATCGCGTGGAAGAAGCTGTCACAGGATCGACAGGTAGTGGCGGCGACCGATCCGTGGCGCTTTCAAGAGATTGTGGACAGCATTGAGGATGCGGAGTCGAAGCAGCTTCGGCACATGCTTCTTCATCTCTTGTTCCCTGAACACTTCGAACGCATAGCAAGTGGAAATCACAAACGCAGAGTCATCAAGGCTTTTTCGGGGCTGGTCACTGCTGAAGCAGAGGATGATGACCGGGCGATCTTGGCCATCCGCAAGGAGCTCGAAAAGCTGCTTCCCAACCAGGAGCTGGACTTTTACTGGTCACCACTGGTCGAGGCTTGGTACGACGATAGCGAGGGCGCATCTGAAGGCGCGCCGCTGGAGATCATCCAGCACAAGAAGCAGATCGTCCTCTATGGCCCACCGGGTACTGGCAAGACTTTCCGCGCCAAGAAGCTGGCTGAGCGGGTCATCCGATCTGCGGCACTGAGTCAGATGGGGCCGGCTCGCTACTTCCAGTCTCAATCTGATGTCGAATCCGCGATCCGCGACAACGTGCATCGACTACAGCTGCACCCGGCCTACAGCTACGAGGACTTCATCCGCGCACTTCACATTTCGAATGGCGGTGGCACTGAATATCGAGCTGGCTACCTTCCAAAACTGATTGAGGACATCGAGCGACAGCCACGTGCGGAACGTCTGCCGCACATCCTGATCCTGGATGAAATGAACCGGACGGATCTGAGTCGGATGCTCGGCGAGTGCTTCTCCTTGCTTGAAGATCGCAATCAGACAATTGAGCTTCCGGCACGCAATGGCGACGGGGCATCAATGAAGCTGCGCATCCCGGACGATCTGTACGTGATCGGCACCATGAACCTGATCGACCAGTCCATTGAGCAGATCGACTTCGCGCTACGTCGCCGCTTCCTGTGGCTACTTTGCCCGTTTGACGCCGAGGCTCTGGTCGGTGCCGCCGAATCCAAATGGCAGGATCTGAAATCGGGGCTGGATTGGGATCGCATCGAGGCGGACTTCCGCAAACTGGCGGCAGCAGCGGCTGCTTTGAACAGGCAGATCCACGATAGCCCGCTGCTTGGTTCGCAGTACGAGATCGGGCATACCTACCTGCTCGACGTAGTCGTGTTCCTGCGCAATTTCCTCGGTGCTCGACCTACACGCAAGCAGAACTACCTTTGGAACAAGAAGGGTGAAGCGCTGGAGCCCGTCGTGCAGGTGTGGAACCTATCCCTTCGCCCATTGCTGGAGCAGTACCTCGCTGGACTGGACGCGACCGCACGCAATACTGAGCTCGACCGGCTATCCAAGGTTTTGCTCAAGCCGTCGGTGGCCGAGTGAAGCTGGTCGCGCGTGACTGCTCGCCGCTTGTCCCGCAACCGACAGCGGCAGAGGCGAACTGGCTCCGTAAGCTCGCAACAAATGTCGGAGTATCGGATCTTGTCGTTCCCATTTCTGGCCAGAGGGATGAGGACGAACCCATCGTCTACTGTGAATGGGACGGCACCTGGTGGGCTGGTAGGTACGTCGGCTCGATTTCCTTCGAGGGGCACAGCCTGACGATTGAGCCACGTTTTGGCCTGGCCGCGCTTCGGAATTGGCTTTTTGAAGCAACGTCGGTCGTGCTGACTGACGCGCCTGGAAAACTCCGGGAAGACGAATCGTTCATTGCCCAACTTCTCGCGTCCGTTTGGGCCCATGGCTTCGTCGAGGCGGCTCGGCATGGGCTGCCTGCACTTCGCCGCGAAGTGGCGACGAAAGGCGCGACGGTTAGGGGGCGGCTTGATGTCCCCGCATCACTGCGCTTGATCGCCTCAGGTGGGGGACAGGTCGTGTCTATCCGTTCGGAGCGGTCGTTGGATCACGCAGCATCCGATGCCATCGTCGCTGCCTACGAGGTTCTGCGACGGTGGCTTGGGGTGCCGGACGAAAAATGGCTGCCTAACCGTGCCAAGGAACTACTTCCCCATCTGATGGCTGTCACCGGTGCGCGACCACGCGTGCCGACGAAGGCTGAACTGGATCGGATTCGCTACACGCCGATAACCGCAGGTTTTGCGACTATCGCTGAGTTGTCGAGGCAGATCGCAAACCGAAGGGGGCTCGCTGCCGACATTGATGCCAGCGGCGAAACGAAAGGCGTACTGCTCGACGTTGCTGAGTTGTGGGAGATGTACGTCCTCAGCGTGCTGCGGAAGGCCGCTGCACCGCTGACCGTTACTCACGGCACCCGAGATAAGTCATCAACAAAGAAGCTGCTCCACAGCGATATCTCGGGACAAGGCATGGGCACATTGATACCCGACGCCATCCTTCTTTCTGGCTCCGTCATCAGAGGTGTGATTGATGCCAAGTACAAGTCCCTCCACCCATCTGCCAGCACACCCAATGGGCCGCAGCGCGACGACCTGTACCAGATGGCCGCCTACCTGGGACGCTTTAAAGCGCCCGTTGGAATAGAGACCTGGGGCCTCTTGGCGTATCCCTTCGACCCATCAAAACCTGATACGCCCAATGCCGAGCAGAACAGCCCATGGAGCCTTGATGACAGGACGAAGATCGGCTTTGCTACGTTGCCCCACAACCCCGCCGACGCAGTGGCTAAGTTACGTTCCTTGGTCATGCAAGTGGTCGTACCCGCTGCTTGGCCAGCACGAGCTTGAAATCCCGGTCACCCACGGCTCGCGTGATGTCCCTACACGTTTGGCCAAATATTCGAATTCACGTCCTCACGGCCAAGGCGTTACTATCTGATTCTGATTACGGACGCGGGTTCGGTTTCGTGTTCCACCATCATTTTCACCGCGTGCATACTTACCAACTAGGATGCCTTAACGGCACCCAAGTACCTCGTCTGAGAAAGATGTCCAACATCTCCTGCTCCGCGTGTGTTCCCTTGTCAAAGAATGTCGGTGTTGAGGATCACGCCAGAAATAAACTCAGGCTTCAGGTGCGGGCTGGTGGCCCCACCAGTTGCCCCAGCTGCGGCTAGGCTTGCTTGTTGGCTGCGAGCCACTGCCTCAGCCAGAGCGAGGGCATGATCTGCTCGTTCAAAGATTTCGACACTCGCCCTAGCCCATAACCTGCCCAGGACCTCTCGGGCAGAAGGCGCTTCGGACTCGGCAATCTCGTCCAAGGACAGTAGTTCAGCTCGGATGGCTTCTCTAAGTTGTTTTGACATGATGCGATGCTGCTCCTTGCGTAACGCTTGTACCTACTCGGCCTTTATTTGGGCAGAGAACATCGAATTTGCCTGGACCAGAGAATCTGGAGAAACTGAACGGGCTTGATCCAGCGCCAGCGCTCGTGCCTCTGCCGTAAGTTGCAGGCTAGGTCGATTGTGATCGTGAAGCCACAGCAGGCAACAGGCCCAGGCTTTTAACGGCCCACCAACTAAATTTGCAACTTCCGCAATCAGTCTGCACAAACCCTCCTCTAGCGTGAGGTCGGTGACTGGACGTATGGTTTGCCTGAACCCTTGGCCTTTTTTGGCAGCCTTGTTGAATGTCGCGATGATCTCGGCAGGTACTGTGCTGATGATTTTGCGCAAAAAGGCAGGGATTTCAACGTCATCCATATCCCCCAAGCCAAGCGCATCAATCTGCATTGATCTTGAGCTCTGCTTGGAACGCCAAACAGAATGCAAAGAAAAACTCTCGCCGACAAAAGGCGTACTCTCCGAGGCCATGCGGAACATGACAGGTCCTGCATTGCTGCGGCGGCTAAATCGAACCTGGGAGGCATCCACAACCACTGTGCTTGAACCACCCCAACCTGCGACTAGCATTGGCCGTACCTGATGAAGCGCCGGCATGCCGTCGGTTTTTTCGGCTTCTGCGCGCTCAATGACCAGCAGCAAGTTGGTATCTTCAGTCACCAACTGGTAGCGTTCTGCCATCTGCGCAGCAACACTGCGATCCACGGTTTGCCCGATTTCGCGGGCCGCGACCAACCGAGCAATCAAGTCGTCGTCCCGAACCGTCAAATCGGCTCCGAGGGCGTCTAGGCCGGCAATGTCTAACAACGGTGCACGCTCGGGGATTGCGGGCAGGCGCATGAACAGATGAACCGTTTCACCCGCAGCCAGACGGCGAGGCATGGGACTGCACCACAGGGGCGTGGTGGGAGATTCCAATCGGGCTTGAACCGGCAATGCGAGACGGATACGCGCCAGCAGCCGCTGGACAGCCACGGACATGCTCTCTCGGGGCGTGGCGAATTCGCAGGCGCCGCCCGTGGCTTCGGCCATTTCGCGCAGAAGGCTTTCGGCCGGCGCACTGCCGACTCCCAGGGCATAAACCCGGTGGCCGCTGCGCCGAGCGTCTTCGACGATGCGCTGGGCATCCCAGACCTCGCCGTCGGTGATCAGCAGAACATCGGCCTCATCGGCATGGTGCGCGGCGCCCATGTGCAGCGAGAAGGTATCCTGCAGGGCGTTTGCCATCTCCGTGCCGCCAAGGTTCGCTTCGGTGGTGTTGATGGCATCAAGCAGCCGCTTGATGTTGGCGGGTGTTCCATCCACCACACCCAGGACGCGCTGGGTCTGTGAGCCAAAGCGGCTGAGCGAGATCTGGTCCTCTGGCTTGAGCAGACTGGCCAGGGGCCGCAACGCCTCTCGTGCCTGGTTGATGCTGTCGCCTGCCATCGAGCCCGAACAGTCCACCAGCACCTTCAAGCGCAGGGCTGAAGGCGTCTGCTGCAGAACGTCCGGACAGTAGCTGGCCACCAGAGCCGCATGGCCCCCACCACTTCGGGTGTCGCTGCTGACAATGGCGAAAGACAGTCCTTCCAACCCTTCGAGCAGCAGCACGAAATCACGGTCGAGCCAGGCGGCGCCTTGAAGTTCGACGTTGACCCCGGCTTCGCTGCGCTGCTGCGTAATGGTATGAGTCGGGCTGCCGATACGGGCTTGCCCGACGGCACCGCACAGTGTCACCGAGAGCCCGAACCGGTGCTCGGCCAGCAGGCTGGGCTCGGTGGCCTGGTCCGGGGAGAGCTTGCCCTGCTTGAGTGCATTTCCGTAGCGAGGTGCAATTGTCGTGGGGACGACCAGGCGGATTCGACCTTGCTCGAAGGCGAGCAGTTGTGCATAGCTCAGTTCGATAGTGGCATCTTCCCCGGGCTTGAGGCTGCCCAGCGAAGCGCTGAACACATTTCCATCGGACTTTTCCACCATGACCGGGGCATCCCCTTTCTCCACCGCCTCCTCGTAACGCTCGCGGGCTTCCTGGCGCGCCATCACCTGTCCCGTCATGCGCTTGCCACCCAGCGTGGCCTCCAGGCCCAGTAGCACCGATCCCCAAGCCAATGGAAAGGTGTAGACCACTTCCATGTTGTCGTTGGAGTCGTTGCGAAAAGACTGGCGCAGCGTCATCGACAGCAGCAAGCCTTCGAGCTTGCCGTGGGCACTGATCGATTTCAGGACTGGATCTTCAGTGCCCAGGGACGTCAGGGTTGGGTGCTCATTCTTCATGGTCTTCTTTCTTGATGCGGTTCCAGGCGGCCAGAACCTCTTTGGCCAATGCCCGCACTTGCTCGGGTGTAGCTTGCGCTTGCTCGGGAGACACCTGGACCTCGATGCCGGGTGCGATCTGAATGTGGCTTTTGACTTCGACGGCGCCGAATGCCAGAGGCCGGGTAGGCACCGCCGGGGGCTCACCCGACAACACGTCGCGAACACGCTCCAGTGAAATGCCGGCTTCTGTGAGTTGCTTGATCCGCAGGAGCGCATCCAGATGGGTGTTCAGGTACCGAGCGCCTCGGTTTTCGCCTTGCGGGCGGGGAAGCAGGCCGAGCTGGATGTAGTAGCGCACCGTTCGCTTAGGCACTGCCGCCAGGGTACAGAGCTCATCGAGGGAGAAGGTTTGCGGTGACATGCTTGCAATGTAACACCAATACTGTTAAATTCAAGTGTCAGATAAATGAAATAACCCGACTGTTTTGCTCGGCTACCTCATACCTTCGGTATGCGGGACTGCAAGGAGGCTCGGTTTGACGACCCTCGGAAATCTGTGGTTTGCTGAAAAAAGCCCGAGGCCCGGGATTCAGGCTGAAGGCTGTCACTGCACCCAAACGAACAGGAGAAAACGATGACGACCCGCCGACTGACCGTAGATGCCGTGCTAAAGATGGCAACCGCCGCCGCACAGAAACACGTCGATGCCTCGCCTGGCGATCGAAAGGCCAATGCGGACATGAGCGCGGCAATCGCTGCCACCTGGGAGTTGGTGAAGGGCCGTCTGGGCTCGTCGGAGTCGGCCAACTTGGACGGGCTGATCACCAAACTGGTCGGTAGCCCAAATCGGGCTCGGCCTGAAAGCTCCTCAAACTGAAGGGCCGTGCTGTGGACGACATGAGCGCTCCTTGGATCGAGCTTTCTCGGGACGATTTTCTTGAAGCGATCAAGCGGCTCAAGCCAGGCCGAATGCTCAAGTCATACCAGACCAAAGAACTGCAGATCGGCCTCGACGGCGAAGAAGCCATCTTCTGCATCGAAGGGGCGACTACCCGTCGTCCTGCCCAGGGCTCCTGGCATGGATTCGCGTGCATTTCGTACGGACTGCTGCTGCCCTACCTCAAGGTCAAGCCTGAGGCAGAGCGTGTGCGCCTCGTGTTCGATCAGGGACGCCTGAAGATCGGAACGGCTCGCTTCCAAGCGCGCTGGATTGACACCTCGCCTTGGATCAGTCGGATGGCGCTTGATGCCCACTTCTTCGGGCCTAGAACCCCACCCGCACCGAAGCTGTACTGCCCCCGGTGCGGCAAGCGCCAAGGCGTCGCACGAGATGACATCGAGCAAAAGGCTAAGCGAAGCTTGCAAGAGGATAAGTTCCTCATTCACCTCGAACGGATCGGTGCATCCCATGGATGCGGATCCTGCTCGCATGCCTGGAAGGAGATCCAGGCCGGGCATCTGCTTAGTTTCGTCGACCCGGTTGGAGGACCGAATGCGAAAACCCGATGACCAATCCCAACGGCTCAGAACAGCCAACGACTACACACAGGCAACCTATGTATGCCCGGCGTGCCGAGACCGGGTGCTCGCAACCAAGGCGCAGGCGCATCTCGCGCGAAAACACCGGACCTTGAGCAAGAGCGAGTACCTGGAGTTGGTCAAGCAGGCCTTGAAGGATGGAAGCGTTCGATTCGAGTTGTCCGGCCGCCATGACGCGACGGCCAATCCAACGAAGCGCTACGCCGAGGTCAAGAAACTCGCCAAAGGCGGGGTGCGTGCGATTTACAGAGGGTGATCGTTGAGGCGTCTTTCGCGCGAGGTCGCTGCCAAATTGAGTATCGTTTTGAAATGTGTGCTAACATTTAAACAACATTTTGAGTTGGGCCGACGCCCACGCCAACCTGCCTACCCGGGCAAGGTGGATCGCGAAAGCGAATGTGGCTCCTCCTGGAGCAACCAAGCGGGAAGCGTCGGCCCTCCAGATCGGAGGGCTTTTTTGTTTTCAGATTTCATCATTGATCCCGCCACTATCCAGGCCTACCTGGAGACGCACTATCGCGTCCGTGGCGAGGCCCCCTTCGTCCTTCAAATCGGGCAAATCAGTCCGGATCTGTTGTCGCTGTACGAGCGTCACAACGTGGACTGCGCAGCCTTCCTCACCGGCTGGAACCCCTTCAGCCGAGAAGTCAGCGAAACCGAAAACCGAGATCGTCAGAAAGCGCTGGCGGCAGAACTGACCCGGCGTAGCTTGGCTTTTCTCGAAGGAATCGGCCAGCACCCGTCGAACAACTGGCCAGGCGAAGAGAGCCTCCTCGTCCTGGGCTTGTCTCTGGAAGCAGCCAAAACGCTGGGGGAGCGCTTCGAACAAAACGCGATCGTTTGGTGCGGCGCCGATGGCGTGCCCCAACTCATCGTCTTGAGATAACGCATGGTTTGGTCTGACCGCATCACGCATCCAGACCGGGGGGATTTGATCCAGCTTGCCGCCCCCGACGCTCTGTCAAAGCGGCTAAAGAGGAGTTAGTAATGTCCAACGTCCAAGAAGCACTTCGCCCCACGCAAGCGGAAATCGAATGCGTCCTGTCTGCGTCCGACTCGTACATCGAGACGCTCAACATCAAGACGATTGAAGCGCAGCCCTGGCTGGTCGAACTGGTCATCAAGACGCAATTGCTGAGCGCCAAGAACCCAGCGGAAAAGCGGGTCAAGTCGCGCACCTGCATTGAGCGCACGCGCCTGGTCGAGATTCAGGGCGCCATCGGGAAATTCCTGCAACGCTCAAGCTCATCATATGAGCCTCTTTCTTCTTAATCTGGGGACATCATGACGACTGGCCCACTAGATCTGAACCCCAACGTATACGGCGCAGGATCACGGATCCTGAGCAAAGAGGATGCGCTGCGGGCCTACGCCTGGATGATGAACACCCTTGATGCTTCGCGTCTGGAGTCGCTGTTGGCAGAGGATTTTCACTACGCATCCCAATGGGTTTTTTCCGAGATCACGTCCAAGGCCGAATACCTTGCATACATCACGCCTAAGCTCGAGGCCATTCGGCGCTCGGGGGCCACTGTGTGGGCTGAGATGGGGGCTCTTGATCGAGAACTGCCTGGGCCCTGTGTCGTCATGGCTCAGGGCGACCGGGAGATGCTGGCCGCAGTGGTGTTGGCGACCGTTGAGGGCGACAAGATTAAGCGACTTGATCTTTGTGGGGCCCCCTCGCCTCACACAGCCATACGCAGCGGCATCTATCCGGGAAGAAATGACAAGGAGGCCACATCATGCTGACCGAGCGAATCTCTGAAGCCCTCGCGCTTGCAGTCCAAGCCCACGAAAAGCAAGTGCGCAAGGGAACATCGATTCCCTACGTGGCACACCCTATGGCTGTGGCCTCGATCGCCCTGGAGTTCGGAGCCGACGAAGATCAGGCGATTGCTGCACTCCTCCACGATGTACTCGAAGATGGGGGACCACAGTACGGGCCTGTCATAAAGGAGCGTTTTGGCGAGCGAGTCCTGGCCATCGTAGACGGATGCACCGACGGAGTGCCAGACGCTTCCGGCCAGAAAGCTGACTGGGGCGAAAGAAAACGAGCCTACCTGGCCCACCTTGCTCAGGCTTCGGATGACGTCCTGCTTGTCTCGGGCTCCGACAAGCTACACAACGCTCGCGCGATCGTCAGCGACCTCCTGAAGATTGGGCCTGACGTATTCAATCGCTTCACAGCCGGGCGTGATGGGACTCTCTGGTATTACCGGTCCTTGGCTCAAATCTTTGAACAACGCCGCGCTCCAATGGCTGCCATCCTTGCGGCAGAAGTGCTTCAGATAGAACAACTGACGGGAGTGAGTACGTGACTCCGCTCGAACGAATTCGCGATCTGCTTAGATTGGCAGCGGAAGATCCAATTTCGGGCGGTCGCTTCAAGGAGGTCGTGACAGCTGAAGATGGACGGCGAATCACATGCGACTTTCCCTTGGCTACGGGTATGGCATGGAATGCAAAGAAAACCTGGTATTCGAGACAATTTGGAGATCTGCCAAACTGGGTAATGTCGCTTCATCCTATGCATCGGATCAAGCTGTGCGACCTCGCCTTCGAGATCGGTCAAGCGCTGCCACAGGTGATAGAGAAAGAGGATATGGCGCTCTACTTTGCAAAAGGTCAGTGTGATCGGTGAGTACGAGCGCGCGGAAGGCTCACGACTCAAAAAATTTAAAAGAGGACCAAAAAATGCCGGAGAAAAATGACAGGGAGCGACTTACCGAGTTTGAGATCGATGACTCGGGGACGCTGACCATGGCGAAATTTTGGGAGCCAAAGATTCGTTCGGAGTTTTACGAGTCTGTGTATGAGTCGTGGTCAGAATCCCCTGCGCATCTCGTGGATGCAATGGAGGATTGTGAGCCACTCGCCTGGGCTGTTCACTCCATTTACACCGAAGTTCGAGACGAAATTCAGACAGCGCTGGATGAGATCAGCGAGACTTCGGGTGCGTTTAAAAAGAGGACGAATGCCTTGAATGCAAGGCTCAAAGCAATGCCTGAGGAGTCAGAGGATGGTGTAGAAGATTGGCTTTTAGCGCTCACCGCTAGCGAGTACGAGGAACGCATTGTTCTTGAGATCGAGAAATGGTTTGCAAGCACTCCTAATTGGAATTGGGAAGGCGACCACCTGCCCAGGGACGGAACTGCGCAAGGTGCAGCACTAGAGTTCTTCCAGAACATGGATGGGCGTGTTCTTGAGGCCATCGGCGTGAGTATTGTCGAAGGAGAGCATCCAGGAAGCACGTACTACGCTGCAGAGTTGAAATGTGATGTCGATGCGGCAAATAAAGCTGCGGCAGCAGCAGGCATTCAGGTGCGATTCAAAAAGAGCAAAGGGTGACCGCATGAAGAAGCTCCTCACCTTTGATGAGATCAGGCGGTACTTGATAGACGATGATTACGTTCGCGATGAAATCATTTGGACGTACAAAGACGACGCACCGACGATCTTGAAGTCACTCGCGAGGGGTGAGGATCCTCAGTTGCCCGATGCAGATGTCGACTCGTTTTTGATGGACATGCTGCACAACGTCGGTCGTATCTACAAGAGGTACACGGCGCATGGCTCCTACGGCAGCTATCACATCGATGTCCGTGGACTTGGTGGTGTGTACTTCTACTGGGCTCCAGAGTTTGATACTACGGGCTACTTCCTATCGGTCGACGATGCATCGGATGCGATCGAACGGGATTGGTCGGACAACCTGGCTTCGAGTAAAGGACGAACGTATCGCTCCCCATTTTTGAGAAATGCCAAGGCTACGGAAAAGGCACTGTCAGAGGTCGACGTCACGCCCTCCAATGCTGGGCGCGAGACTCTCGCAGACCAACATCACCTCTTTCACGGCGAACTCACAGACGCTCCAGGGCGCGATGAATCCTGGGACCACTATCTCCGTTACCGAGGCCAAGGACGTTGGGATCTCATCACCGAAAGCAATGACTTTGCTGGAATGGAGGACCTCCCGGAGGTCAAGGAGGTGATGAGCACGCGTCAGTTGGTCAAGTGGGCAATCGAACGCGACTCTGAGTGTGATGAATCGAGTCAACATCGGGGACATACCTACGCCGGTGACGATGCCGAGGAATCTAAAAAGGCTCTGGGTCCGTATACCGAGCGCTTGAGAGAAATTGCTATCGATGTTGGAGCCACCTATTGCGTCAAATGCTTAGATGGATGGGCGGCAGGTACGTGGCCCATCATGTCGAATTTCCGCGTCTTGAGAGTTGTCGGTGTCACTCGGCGCGGCATGTGGATCAGGATTTATCACGACGTCTACAAGGTTGAGACAACTCGCGGGGCAGCCTACATGTACCCCCCTGATCAAGACGGGCATGCCAAGGTGGTGCTGGAAACTGAAGGCTCCATGTCACCAGGGCGAAAGGTCAAACTCAACAGGAATATCCTCCAGCAGGTGGCCGAAAAAGAGTCTGAGATTAATAAGTTGAAAGGGTAATCTTGAATTCCGAAAGAACCAGCAATGATCTTCAGAAAATTCCTGATTCTGAATTCGATCGTCCATTTGACTCTCCTTGGTACAAATTTCCAGCTGAGTTGGTTCGCGATGAACTGGTCCGTCGGTTGAAAATCAGAGAAGATTTGTCCTTGGATGAAAAAAGGATCAAATACAAAGAAATCATTGATCGCTTTAGAACGATTGGCAATATAGCTGCGTGGGAACAATTCCAAAACGACGTAGCCAATATTGACGAAGGTTTCAAGGAATCATTCTTACGTGCAATGGAGTCGAGCAAGGCTCGTACGGAAGAGATGAATGAACACTATCGTCAGTTACACGAACGTCATTCCCTACAGGAAGATCCATTTGAGGGAAAGGCGAAGCCTGGCGACTGGCGGCCTGATGGATCCGAACTATGCCCTGTTTGTGCTGGAGGTGGTAAGGGCGCTGACGGTCGTATATGTGGGAAGTGCAGCGGTCGCGGTTTTATCCGGCGGATTATCTGAATCAAGGGGGCGTCGTGGACACTGTCTACTATCTTCCTGGATTCGGCGTACGTCCTGCGATTGATCTTCACGAGCAAATCGTATTCGTCGGCAATGTTCAAATCTTTTATGAATGGATGTAAAACATGCCCGTAGAAGGTCGACCCAAAGACGATACAAACCAAAATTCAGATTCAAGCTCCGTGGCGCCAAATTTTGATCAATATGGCAACCCGAGGTGGCCCTACCTAAATCTGATGAGTTGGCGACGCCTCAATTTCAAGTGTCGCAAGTGCGCGTGGTTTGGCGATGGCAGCTTAGTCGAGATTGGCGAGGTAGATGATGAAATTACGGAGCTTGTGTGCCCGCATTGCGGCACGTTCATGGCAGCACTTTCACATCTCGTCGAGATACCTGGTTTGAATAAGGAGTCCTGATGACAAACATGGAGAGCCTGGTCTATCGGGACGACCCTGTAACTGAGGAGATCTATGAGGCTGCTGCGGTTGCTGCAGCTCAGTGCGGCTACGACCAGCTTGAGGAGGTGCTTCTCGATTACACGGTCCTTGACGTTCGTTGGGTGTCCAGTGATTCAGTGAAAGCGCTTTACCCTGAGTTTCTTGTAGCTCCCTGCTTTTTCTCATCTGATGAGATCGTTCGGGTCGACTGGCTGACGTGGGCAGTACCCAAACAATTCGATGGTCGTTACGAAGAAGCCGTGATTGGACGTTCGGAATCGATCGTCGTGGCCGTGTCGACGCTAATGGAGCGAACGGTGTTTACCTACGGATTGGGACCTGAATACAACTGGCTGGAATGGGAAGAAGGAAGTTCAGTGCCAGCGGATCCGCCACCAGATGTTTTCGAGGCGCTAAATGAAGTTATCTCCGGTGACTGGCGTGACGGCGTTAGAGAACATGCTGATGAGCATCCAACCTATCTCGACCGGATACACCCAAGCCTTCGTTCGGTTGTGGCCCAGGTCATCGCCGATAGGGATGAGTAGCGATGGATCAGATGCGCTATCCACCGTGGGTAATCTTGCATATTCCGCATGATTCCAGCGTTATTCCCTCGAAGGTGCGATCTCAGTTTCTTTTGTCCGACGCGGAACTGAAGCTCGAGTTACAGCGTATGACCGATCACTTCTCTCACGCGCTTTTCGCAGAACCCCATGGCGATGCCACGGTGGTTCGGGCGCCAGTTAGTCGCCTGGTTGTTGATGTGGAGCGATTTCCCGATGACGCGACTGAGCCGATGGCAGGCCGCGGAATGGGCGCGATCTACGAAGTCACGTCTCAACTGGCACCTCTCAGAAGGCAGTTGCCAGCACAGGAACGCGACTCGCTGATGCTCGAGTGGTATCACTCTCATCACCATCGACTTGAAACCGCTGTTTCAGATGCAGTGGCGAGGTATGGTCGATGTGTGGTGATCGATTGCCACAGCTTCCCGGGCACCGCATTGCCCTATGAGCAAGCGGATCCGGCTGTTGAACGACCGGACATCTGTATCGGCTCTGATCCGTATCACACCCCTGAATGGCTTGAGCAAGCTTTCGTCGAAGCTTTCTGTCGCGACGGTTGGCGCGTCTCAGTAAATGATCCCTTTGCAGGGGCACTGGTGCCTGCAAACCGGTATCAGGTGGATCCAAGAGTGACGGCAGTGATGGTGGAGGTAAACCGTGATCTCTACTTGGACAGTAAAACTTTTGAGCCCAAGTTGGATTTCGGCCGAGTCTCAGATGCAATTAAAGCCTACTGTTACGATGCTTTGGCCAACTGCTATGCCGAGTATTCCAACCTGAGCGCGCGTCAAGCCACCTTGGCACGGGGAGCGTGATCATGTGCAACGCGTGGAACCACTCGCCTGAGTGTCGCTGCGGTTGGGGAGGTATGGGGCATCTCGGGTGGAGTGGAAATTTCACTACCGACAGGTGGGTAGGTGTCACGTTCAAGACCTATCGCGAACTTTTAATCGGCGCCACCCACCCCAACGCACATTGCCCAGTGTGTGGCGCCAAAGTCTTTTTCTACGAGTCACCGTACGGTGGTCGAGTGTTCTTTGATGACCTCGGTCCTCCATGGCCAAAGCACCCTTGTACCTCGAGCAACCAGAAGTTGTCCTTTGTCAGGCGTATCGCGATTGACTTTCACAGCCGCGTCCACGTTTCGCCCCCTCCATTCCGGGACGGCTGGATGCCCTTTCTATGTGAAATCGTCGAGTCGATAGCAAGTGACCGCACCATCCAGAGGCTCGAGGGCTGGCTTGAGGGAGAGCGTAAGACCTTTTATGTTCGAGATGGTATTTTTTGAGAAGGTGCGCCGTTTTTCCTAAGGAAAGAGGACGGCCAGTGGTTCGTTTCCACCCTAGCGGGCGACGCCGCATATGTCGAGCCCAAAACAGTTCGCGCGTTTTTTTCGAATCGGAAGTCCATGATCTCGTGCCACCTGTAGTGACCAAGCCGCACCAGATCCAGCGACGACACAATCACAGACCGACGCCGAGTTCTCGCTCTCGTCAAGATGCCCAGGACGCGAGTCAAAAGACTAAGCTCAAGGCGCCAAAGAAGAAAGCGCTCAAGCGTCGACAGCACAAGAAGCCAAACCAGCCGTCCCCGCCTCCACCCCTGGATCAACGGACAAGCATAGAGTTGGCAATGCAGGAGGCGCGCCAACGTCAGCGGGAGCGGACGACTCTAAAGAAGCCGTCGAGGGACATGTCGGGGGACGAGTGATTTTTCACGTTGTCGAATTATTTCTGTTCTGGGGACCGGGACTGGATGTGCGAAGTTCGAGATCTCTCCTGTGAATTCCCATTTAATTTGGGCTCAATCAGTCGACTCCTTCGAAAACCTTCGATTCAACTCTTCGACACGCATGACTTTGTGCATCAGGTTTCGGCGAAATGAGGGAAATCAGCGAAATCAGAATCACCACAAGGACTTACGGGCGTTTTGCTGCGGCGAAACGAGCGAAATGAGCTCCTGCGCCGCTACACGAGTCGGTACACCCGTGTTGGAGTGCCCGGCGCATCGGCAGGCCGCTCGAATGACTGCACGCTGATTTTGGGTGGCGTGGCCGACAGTAGATGCTCCAGACAGGAGTCGATTCGTGCTTTGGGTACTTTGCCTCGGAAGCATTCTGTGCTGATCTGGCTTCGCGTGGCCTGACCGTGTTCGACCAGGAAGACCAACACACGGTTCGCAAGTTCCAGCACCTGTGCCAGCTTTGCATCTTCAGCGGCGCTGACGAAGACGTAGCGCACAGACGCCGTGGCATGACGAATCCAAGCCATCGCTGCATCAATGTGCTGTGCATCGATCCTGGTTTGCAGGTCGGTCAGAGCCATCAGCATCGCCAGGCGGAGCAGCATGGGTGCGCTGCGCTCAAGCAGGGCCCCAATTGCACCATCGTCAACGCCATCGTGCAGTTCACCTCGGTAGAGCTGAGCGTAGCGCCACTGCGCTTGCGGCGACAGTTCCATCTGCCGATGTGCGCGCTCGTCATGCCGGTCAGCGCGAACGAAGGCCAACACATCCAGCGTCCGACGTGCCAGATGGTCGACTACCGCCTGTGGCGTCTCCTTCGGAAACGGCAACATTCGTGACCGCTCGGCCCAGATCATGAGAAACCGGTTGGCAAATCCGTTGCTCATTTCACGGGCGCTCATCAAGCCCGTCAGTTCGCTGGGCGAGATCGCGCCGCTTAGGCAGACGTGTGGATCGCTGGCGTAGACCCGATTGGATTTCGTGGCAGGCTTCAGGTCGATACCATCCCAGCAGTCACGCAGTGCCGCCGACAGTGTGTTTCCGTCGCGCCGACCCTGATGCAGCACGTTGGCGAATTCGGATTCGACCACCCACAGCCGCTTGTCCTCGATGGGGGGGACGTCCTGCCGACCTTGTCGGTAGCCGTCGTGGATCAGCGCTGCCAGACCTTCGCGCGTTGACAATCCACCTCGGTGAATCTGAGGCGCGAACGCATCATCGATTGCACGTAAAGCGGCGTCGATGCGCAGCACTAGCGATACCGCGTCACCCTTGCGCCCACGGCCGGAGCGTCCGATGTGCAGGCAGAACAATCGCGTGTGGTGCCGTGTGTTTCCGATGGGCAGGTATACGCTACGCCCAACCGCGCAGGACAAATAAGCCATGAAATTCGCTGCGATGGCATGGGCATTCGTTTCTGTGCCGTCACTGCCTGCTCGGGCTACGTCACCTATCAACCCATACAGGCAGATGGGATCAGGCTGAGGCGCATTGCGATGGGTGTCGGGCGAGTCGTCATCAATCTGCTCGGCGCCGAATGATGGGTGGACTTTGGCTCCTTCAAGTAGACCTTGCGCTGTTGGCGGGGGCAAAAAATCGCTGCTGTGCATTCAACTATGCGTCGAGTGACTCGCCTTCCACGATAAATTTGAACTCCGTCAGAATCTCCGGGTGGTGCTGCTGCAAGTACCGTTCGACCTCGGTGTTTTCTAGCCATTTGGCCAGGAGCTTGCTGGCCAGCAGCAAATTGAAAACATCCTGGCTGAAGGTTTGTTCAGCAAGCTTGTATTGCTCTTGCAGACTTCCCATCTCGCGCTCCATGTTGGCCATCTGTGTCGGACTCACGCCGGCGACCTTTTTGGCAACGACCGCATCCACCAGCTGGTTCGGAGGTGTCGCCGCATACAGTGCATTGGCATAGGCCAGGGTGACACAGTTGGCGTCCACCATCAATTCAACGCACTCGACTTGGCGCATCGGTTTCATTTTCTTCAAAATGGTGCCAAGGTCGGCCGCAAATTGCTGATCTTTCAGCAGTGCCACGGCCTCTGCGCAGATGCCGTCGAGCAGATTGAGTTTGCGAGTGATGGTGGAGATGTCCAAGTCCAGTGCATCGGCCAAACGCTGCGCCGTGACCCCTTTTTCAACTGCCCTGCGAAGCATCACATGTTCTTGAATGGATGACAGCCGATTGATCCTGGTGTTGTAGGTGTAACTTTCGTCATCGGTGGACTCCAGGCACAACGCTTCGGTGTGCTCCAGCGATCGCAGTGCCAGCAATCGCAAATGACCATCGAGTAGAACGCGGTGCCCCGTTTTCTTGTCCGCAGGCCCAACCGTTAATGGCTCGATGAGTCCGACTGCCTTGATGGAGGCTTGGATTTGCATGAATTTCCGGGTGGTCAATATTCTGGAAAGCGCTTTGCGTGACGGCAGAATCAGGTCCAGAGGAATAGACAGTGGATCCAACAGGAAGGCAAGGG
>JACCDY010782265.1_pt1 | contig 17262 bp, 21 predicted proteins | sample 7446391 | NCBI WGS metagenome assembly JACCDY01 (sample SAMN15323451, study PRJNA562643) | freshwater metagenome | isolation source: river surface water | place: USA:Blue River Watershed | collected 2017-08-18
AATTACATTATAAAGACTTAACCGGTTGCATAGAGTTGTGTCCACTCACGCGCCTTTGCATCATACGCAGCGCGGTTTGTCTTATATAGATTCGCAGCCTCTGGCACGAGCGGGTCGTTCGGATTTGCGTCCGTAAGAAGCGACAGAATACTCAGGAGTACCTTCGAGATGCTGAGCGCTGGACTCCATTGCCCCTTCAGAATATCAAGGCAGATGCCGCCCGCTGCGTTGATATTCGGATGGTAGATTTTGGTGCGGAAGGTGATAATTGGAGGCTTGAAAGGATACTCCGATGGGAAACAGATATTCAGGTGGAAGAGGCCACCCTGATAGGGTGAGTCAGAGGGGCCGAAGATCATGGCCTTCCAGGTGAAGAAATCGGCCTCACTCACTGGGCCAGCCGTGCATCCAGCGGGAGGGTCCTTCTGAAGTTCGGCGTATTCACGTTGTAGTCTGCGTAGAGCCATCGTACTTTGGCTGCCTTTGGTTGTGGGTACCCTGTCAAGTTTACGGTAGCGGGTGCAGGCGCTCTTTAGCCCAGGCCATTGCCTTGGAAACCGCTGCGGGCCCCAGATGCGCCTTGTAAACACGGAAGTCCTGCAGACAGCCACGAAGGTCACGACCGATGAAGTTCTGTGTTAGCTGCAGCGCCGGTGACAGCCGACCATCCGTGCGACTGGCAACCAGAGCCCCATCAATCCACATCTGCCATTCCGGCCACCACGAGGTATTGTCTGTGGTCGTGACAACGACGTGCTGCCACTGACCTGTCACTGCTGCACCCATCGGAGATTCCAGGCGCATGATGCGCTGCTCCTCATCCCAGATTTCAAACACATATGTGGCGGATTGACTGTGTGGATTCACAGGCAGGCGCTCGTTCGGATGCAGCTGCTCGAGAGGGCGAGCTGGCTCCGTCATCTGGCCAATCGCCTGCAAGGTGGCCGGCGGTATCTCCGCAGCGGGAGTGGCAACACGCCTTGTTTGGCTTGGAGCATCGCGGCTTGGCCCCTGGATTCCCAACCAGATACGGTCTTTGCGCCCATTGGATGCCTCAAATACAGTGGCACCTTTCTCAAATGCGTCCCAGTAAATCCAGAATGAGATAGCACGGAGTTGCCGTGGCTGAATGACCTGGTCTAAGTGCAGAGTGCCGGGCTCACCCCACTGCAGGAAGTCGCGGGGCTCCGTATGTGCCGGCGGCTCTCCCGCTGCCTGTGCCGCTGCGGGCCAGCGATTCAACTGTAGGCCACGACTCACCAGCGGGTTCAACAGTTCCGGAAATACGGGGCTACCGTGCACTGCAACAGCAGTATTCTGTGCGTAATCCTCGCGGTCATCAATCCAGCGCCACCAGGTCATGATACCATGATAGGCTTCCAGCAAATCCTGGATGGCCGGTGGTGGGGATGTGTCACGTCGCTCTTCTTTCTTAAATCCGGCCTTACCAGCAACAAGACATGATGAATACCATCGACCGGTATCAGCATCTTTCAGAATCCGACAGTAATCCATCTTGGCACCGTCGTTTGCGCGCCAGTAGTCATCACGGCTCATATGGAGACCATCCTTGACAGAACGTGACCGATACTCCATTGTGTCCATTCCATCACGTCGCCCGAGAGCACACGCCATCTGGAGAGAGCTGGGGTCACCCTTCTTGACAACAGCGCGACAGAAATCCGATGCAACTCCGAGCCCCTGGATATCCACAAACTGCTCCTTGTAGCGCAGGTCCCGTGCCCATCCACCCTCTTCACGCCAGCCGTCTGCTGCATACCCAATGTCCGACCGCCGTGGTGTTGTAAATCCTTCCACGCTTGTGCCAACACTGACACTGGACACCACAATACCGACTAACAAGGCCACGACTATCAATGCTGACCAATGCATTCCCCTACCTGCGCCCGTGATTATTCGGTTTGCCGGGATCACGCAAACTAGCGACACAGACTAGGGGAATGCAACACGGTGGGCGTTTATTAGGAACTGGTGTCTATGGTTGCACATTTGAGCCGGCTCCACGCTGTGCAGGTGGCTCTGTATTCAAGGAAGTCGGTGGACTACCAGCAGTTGGCAAAGTCACGGCAGAGGATGTGACTTCAGAACTTGGGCTTGGTCGCAAGATTATGGCACTACCACTGGCACGCCAGTACTTCGCGGCACCTATGGATGCATGTAAGCCCGTTTTGCCGATCCAGGACCCCGATGTAGCACAGTGCGACGTGCTCAAGGACGGTGGGTCGCTGACACTATTGGCCATGCCATCTGCCGGTATCGATATACAGAAGTGGGCACAGAATCTGCCCCGCCTAGCGGCAAACTATGAACGGATGTTTGTGCATCTGTTGGAGGCGGTTGTGCTCTTACAGACTGCAGGTATCGTCCATAATGATATTCATATGGGTAACATTCTCGTAGACGAGCGCAACGTGGCACGGCTGATTGATTTCGGTCTCTCATTTCGCTTGGCGGATGTGAAAGAGTGGTCCGATGCGAATCTGAGCACGAACTTCCGCCCGAAGTACTTCATGCAGGCCCCCGAGGTGCACGCGTGGCGGATGTGGTTGAATCGTGTACGGCAGGCGGATGGTGTGGCGCAGCTGAAGGCGCTGAATCCGGAGTTCGGGGTCATGGAACGTCAGTTTCCGGCACGCCTGCCGATGGAAACCGCACTCGACCAGTTGATGCGCACATCACGGGCCGCAATGGAGAACGACGGGGGTGCATTCGTGCGTGCATACGGGTCCAAGTTCGACTGCTGGCGAATCGGACTCTGTATGTGGTTGCTATGGGATGATATGCTGAAGTGGTCGGGTTTCCAGCAGACGGAGCTCTGGAGTCGCCGGGAACTTATTCGGCAGGTGCTGGGCGGACTCACGGACTTCAACCCGCGCACACGCTTCAGCGCAAAGAAGGCCCTTGGCCTTCTGAATCCTGGGAATCGTCTGGCTCAACCAGATGCGGCTGGTGACAAACTGGCCGCTGCGTTGACTGCGAATATCCGTAAGTAAACTTCGCGAAGTTCTGGGCACTGGCTGGGTCATTTGCATCCCACTCAATCCAGATAACCGGAGCATTTGGATAAGAGCGTCGTACAATAACTGCAAACTCGGGCGTTACATGATGCGCATAATAGACCGGGCCTGGTGTACCGTCTTTATTTAGAACAGCGGTCGCAGCGTTCACGAACCCGTTCATCTTCTCTTGTGAGTGCGGCGTTTAACACGCCGAGCCCCACCGCGCGCCAGATGAATCTCGCGATTCCGCGGCATGCAGTAGAACCCACAGAAATCCGTGTAATTCAGGAAAGAGCCATTGGGACGATAATCCCGTGCGGCTGTTTCCGGATTCCAGATGGGTTTGCCATCAGCATCATAGCGTTTGACCTGATTCGCTCCATCCTTGTGCGACCACCAGCCATCACTATCCTGACGATAGAAGTGGTAGTCCTCTTCGGGATGCACCACAAGTGCTATCTTGCTCGTACCGCGAGGGCACTTGGCTGTAAAAGTCGTCGGCTGCAGTTCCGGAATATCGGAGCGCATTAGGTCCGTAACCGTGCGACAGCTGCGTGCATCCGCATACCGGAGTTCATCGCTGCGCCCCTTGGTGCCGCCTGGTTGATGATACAGAAGCTGACATGAGGTACCCTTCCCGTCGCACTGTGTGAGCTGATTCGGGTCTAGGACATTGGACGCATACGACCAGCAGTTGTGAGTCTTCTGCACAAGTTTATCACCGTTATAGCGTTCTGGCTGATATGCGGGCTCAGAACCGCTCATGGGCGAGCCGCGACACATTTGATGTTGGTCACAGAATATACTGCCGCGCTTACTGGCTTTGCGGCAAGGTCGCCCGTCTTTCATCGTGCACCTGCACCTCAATTGTTTCCGAGTTTGCATCGTCCCCTACTGTATACTCCGAATCGCGACGGCTCTGGTTACTGGTTGCATTATTCGTGCTGTTCAGAGGAGGAGATGGCACAAGGGCAGCCTGGTCCGGTGGTGTAGGGACATTCGTACCACCGATGGTATCACGTACGGGATTCTCGCTTGCCTCTTGTCCTTGGTCACCAGCGGCCTGTGGGCCGGTGTGATGGTCGCGTCCAGCAGAGTCACCAGCGGGGCGCACATATTCTTCATCCACATGCTTCATACGGATTTTCTCCAGGCGCGATACGAAGAACACATACTGGTTACGATGCGTCGGTTTGTGTCCACCGTAATGACCGGAGTAGCGCCCACCAAGTGTCAGATACTGCCAGGTTTCTGAACGCAGGCGCTCTGCCACAGCATGAATCATGAAGAAGCGCTTATCCAATTTGAAGAGTGTCAGGAGACCATTGGAGGTGGTAACCGCAAGCGAAATCGACCATGTCAACCAGTAGAGCGCAGTATCACTCTCTCCACTGTTTCCCTTGAGGCTGATGAGCGCTGGTACAACAAGACTGCCAACTGTCATGAGAATCCGTAGAAGATAGAAGAGGATGCTATAAAGGATAGAACGTCGACGATATTCCGCCATCATAAATCGGTAGCGCGCCTTGATAGTATCTCGTTGTAGTGGTGTGAGTTCTGTGAGTTGGTCGAACATAACTGACATATCATCCTGGCGTTGCATCCTTTCGCTTCTATGTCTTTTATGCAGCGGCCTTAGCCCTCTACCGCTACAAAGTCCTTCGGTGGATAGATGAGCGTGAACGCGTAATTGTCTATCTCTATCGGGTCCTTGAGGCCGCGTGCGGTGGCCTGGCGATACGCCCAGTTGAGAGATGTAGGAGGAGATATCCATGCGCGCGTTTTGGTATCAATGAGAGCTGACATGTCGAAATCGAAGAGTTTGATGTTGCCATCTGCAGCGAGCCCTACTTGGTCCGTCTTCCAGTCAATGTATATGATGCCGAGAGATTGTAGGTGCGCTTTTACGGCCTTGAGCGTATCCAGAAGTTTACGCTTTGGTATCTTGGCTGCAGTGTCCAACATTTCCATATCAATAAACCGGTGCTTTGGGCTAATTGTGTAGAATGTCACGATGTTGGGATGCGGGTTTTTGCGCAGCAGCTGCGCGATTGTGAGTTCGCGATTGTTTGTGCTCTTGCGGAAAAAGGGGTGACCATGTGACAGGCGTTCAATGGGCACTATCTCTCCTGCCATCGTGTAGTGCAGACTGCTGCTGCTCTTCTGCATCTGTATGGGGTGGCGCTTTTGCAAAAACTTGATTGGTTGCCATGCAGGCATCGTAGGTGGTACGATGACGTCAGTATATCTTCAACCGGAAGTGAGTGAAATGGGTGTGGACCAGATTCTAGTTCCCGCAGAAGTCTGGTCACAGTTTGATGTGGTGGGGTCAATGTTTGCATCCGTGGGCGACACGGGCTTGTATGGGCGCCTATGCCCCGCAACACCAGAGGATGGACTTCCAGCCGATAGTTGTCGGGTTCCTCTGTGGATGTACGAGCGGATTGATAAAGATTCCTGGCTCTCACTAACAGCAGCACAACTGGATACCGTAACTCATCTGGTGCTGCGTGCACGCTGTGAGGCAGATGTGCTGGCAATGGATGACCCCGTACTTGTTCTATCAACTGAACTGTCGGCCTGGGCGGTGCTCTCCACAGGACAGGAGTTGCGACTCCCATGCGGCGTGTTTGATGTGATTGAGTTACATACACGTCTTGGGCCATCTGCAGCCGGTTGCATTCTGGATACGGATGTTACACTGGAGTTCGTACCGGCTCTGGATGCTGCGCGTCCACCAACACCTATTCCACATATTTCTCCGCCATTCTCATTCTCATCGCCAACAACACCAACATCAACAACCTCTCAGAAGTCAACGGAATTTGCATTCCAGACGGTTCCAAAGAAGAAGAGGAACAGTGGTGGGTTCATCCCATTCTCTGGCACTGGGTATACACTGGGGGGTCGCTAAACAAAAAAGTGAGGGTCTGCTGCTTGTATTTTTGGTGCATGCACGATGAACCGACTCCGAAGTGCGCTACTCCGTGTACAATATGCTTCTGACCTCCACTTGGAGCTCAGTGGTGGACCGTTTCAATCTATCCTGAAGCCCGTGGCTCCTGTGCTCGCACTGGCCGGTGATATCGGCCGCCCTGACCTGCCAGAGTACCGGAATTTTCTGACATACTGCAGCAATAACTGGGAGCGCGTGTTTGTCATTGCCGGCAACCACGAATTCTATAATTCACATGTCGCGTCAAGATGGAAATATCAGCCATCTGGTTATGTGCATACGGTAGCGCAGCAGCTTGAGCTCTGTAAGCGAATCGCAAGTGGCTTTCCGAATGTCATCTTCATGAACCGTGACCGCGTGGAGTACAAGGGTGTATCCTTTCTAGGATGCACACTCTGGACTGACCTCAGTGATACAGGAGATGCAATGTTAGCTGCTAGGGGGATGAATGACTATCATCTGATTACAGCCGATGGAGAGCGGCCTGTATCACCTGCACTCACAACTGCATGGCATAAGGAGGACCGTGACTGGCTGGCACACGAAATCAGCTCATCCGCGGACGCAGGGCTGCCAACAGTGGTGATTACCCATCACTTGCCAACGTATCGCATGGTTGCGGCACGATGGGCCGAACACCCGTTAACCGTAGCATTCGCCTCACGCTGCGACTCTCTGATGCGCCCACCCGTACGCGTATGGATTGCCGGACATACCCACACCGGCATCACATATCGGAACTCGGCGAATGTGATGGGTTGTGTGAACCCGCGGGGCTATCCTGGTGAACAGGGAACCGGCTACTGTCGTGAGATGTATGTGGATATCGCGCTGGACCCGCGTGATGGTGACAGTGGGGACGTGCGGGATGCGGCACTGGTTGCAGCAGCCGGCGTGGAGTTTGGTGCGGCGCCTAGAGAGTCAACTGGGGCGCGACCACTGGAAGAATCTGACGACGAACCTGCTCCTCAAAGTTCCGAAGAGCTGGAGCAAAGTTTGGAGTGGGTTTGAATGCCACCTTGCGCTTGCTCTGAATCAGATACATCACCTGAATGAGGGGACGGCCTGTTAACACCATCAGGAAGAACGCACAGGCGGTAGTCGAGCGTTGCATGCCGGCATGACAGTGTATTAACATGCGGTTTCCCTGGTTGAACTCGCGAAGAATCTTATAGGCGATTTCTGGTGCCCAGAGCTCCATATTTTTGATTTCGCGGGGCTGCAGATTATCATCGACCGGAATCCGATACTGGTTCGGCACACTGGGGTGAAACGGCAGCGTCTTGGTGCAATTGAACACCGTGCGAATTCCATTGCGGCGCAGCCATGCACCATTCGCTGCAACCTCTGCACAGCCAATCCACACACCGGGTATGATTTCGTCAGCATCTTCATGGAAAGGGCGGTCTTCCTCCATTTCTCTGATTCGTGGTATTGTTTTGCCCAGGGCCAAGCAGCGCTGCGCGAATGAGTGCCATTGCATCAGACATCTCATCAGCGATACCGAAGGGTGCGGGTGCTGCTGGTATTCCAAAAAGAGCCTGGATAGAGGATGGGAGGGGCGAAGCAGCTATTGGAATAGGGGCCGATGACGGATAGCCTGGGCCGGCGGTCTCATTGAAGAGAGAGCGGATATTGCGTACACGTGTCGAAACTGTATCCGGTAGCTGTGTGCGCGCATACAGGCGACGCACATCTTCATGGATATAAGCCTCTGAGTACCAGGACGGGCGTGCCTGGATATGCAAGTTCATATAGAGCGTGTAATCGCGGGCCATATCCAGCCACTCACGATGCAGCTGCGTTGGTGGCGACTGCCGGAACCAGCGTCGAATCGCGATAGGCGCATACAGAATACCGGATTCTGTTAGCAGCTGCATGATGGTCTCCACAATGGCCTCGCTATTGTGCGGAGTAATATCTTTGAAGTAGCTCTGAATGGCGTACTGTGCCAGAAGTGATGAGGCATTCTTGGCAAACCTGTCGACATCATAACCCGCCGCGCAGAAAGCAGCGAACAGTACGGGTGGACAGCGCCCGCGACGCGCATAATCCTGGAGCAGTGCCTGACACACGGCAATTGTCTGGCCGAGTGTGAGGGCAGCATTCGTGTACGGATTCGTGGGTGCGCGCGGTGTCGGTAGCATCTCATAGGCGGTGGAGATATTGGACATCAGGTTGTTGAAGACATCGCGGCGATGGAAGCGAAACACGGTTTTGTTGGCGACATCCGTCAGATGAATGGCATCCCGGTCGGCCACCGGCTCCATATCAATAAGGTCTACATTGCACTGAACCTGCTTCATCCAGACACGGTGGCGCAGGCGGTTGATGACTTTGCGTGCCAGCCAACGGCCACGCTGAATCCGGTTCAGAAGAGCCCAGCAGTTCTCCTCATGGTCGATGGGATATGCTGCACGTACGAGACCACTCGTCTCTCGGGCCTTAGTGACGCTGTTAATCTCGTCGACCCAATGTGTCAGTGTGCGGTCACGCGACCACCAGAGTCGAAGCATGCAGTTTGGCTCGGTATCGGGGTCAGATAGTGGGCGGATGTAACCGGATGCGGGTGCGTGCTTGATGCGATCTGCCCAGAGGAAGGGCTCGGGTGGAGAGCTGGGTGATGGAGTAGATATAGGTGTTGGTGGAGTGCGCCTGGGGGGTCGGTGACCTGTTCGTGCGCGCAGGCGTGCAGGTGACCTTCCGGGACTGAATCGCCATACAACAGCACTCTCTTCGGTCGGTGTTAGTGGTGAATCCAATGCGGATGAGAGAAGTGCTACGAGTTCACTGGGAAGGACTTGACCCATGTCGACAACAATATCATCCATTATATCTGTCTGCTCACTTTCGTCGTTTGTGGTTGTGTTCGTGTTTGTATTTGTATTCATGTTGACGTCGTCGTTCTCGTCTTCCATTGCTTTACATATAATCGCATTTTTCTTAAATAGCAGGTTCTCGTAGAGATGACGCTTGTCACAGCACAACAACGGATTCTGGAAAAACGTTATGCTGCATCCGGATACACGATTGAACCGGTTGAATTTACCAAGCACACAAATGTTATGCGTCTGCGTAAGGGTAACAAATCGTACATCGCCAAATTCATCTTTGATTACTCTAAGTTGGCAGGGTTCAGTGACATGGTTGACCCTCGTGCTGCATATAAGAATGAATCGCACATTTATGCAACTCTGCCGTCCTGGTGGGGAATGAAGCTATTAGAAGCATTCGAAGCCACCGATGGAGACGCCCATTTCTATGTCATTGTGACGTCTGAAATGTCCAGTTGCTCTTGGAGCTCGCTACCCCGTAAACACTATAAGGATATTGCTGCACAACTTCGCCGGCAGATGCGCTGGCTCCATGCTAAAAAGATTGCACACAATGATTTGGAACTCAAGAATATTCTTATCTCGTGTGATGGAAAACGGGCGACCATCATTGATTTTGAGAAGTCTATTGTGAATGCATCGGCCAGTGACCTTACGCGGGATAAGGAACGGATGGCTACTATTCTGAAAGAGCACGATGCTGTGCTGGCGGCTGCGTACAACGGCAGTCAGATAAAAACTCGGAAACGGGTCACACGTAAGCTGAAATAATTGGTTCTGAATAGAGATGGAGCTAACACCCGAAGAAGAAGCTGTGGTCATCATGTATATTGTAAATTACTATGATTGCGACGATGCATGCTGGAATGCACTGGGTGATATTATTCGCAAATACGGGCGACCCTTTACTGGGGTTGTATACAGAGGCCAGGGGCATGCCCGCATACTCAAGAAGCGCCCGTTCATATCAACGTCACCGCTGAAGGAGATGGCCAGGCTATTTGTACCAACCAACTGGGATGCGCCTGGTACACCCAAACTCTGTTGCTTACATAAGATTCATCTGGTTGGTGCAACAGTGCTCAGTACACGGTCTATCAAGTATACGCTATCAAAAGAAGTGGAGCGCCTGTACAAAGCCTACAAACCCGCTAAGCCCTGGTCGCGCGTTGCACCGCTGCTAGATGAACTGGTGTTTGCGGATAGATTGCATAATGGTGCCGAATTCATGGTGCTGAATGACGGTGTATTCTATAAGGATAAGACCCTGAAGGTGCCTGGTTTTAATCGCCTCAATGAGATTCAAGTGGAGTCATGGTACGCACCTGGAGCGCGTGCCCGTGCTCGTATGACACGTATACAACCGCGCTCTTCCAGTTCTTAATGGTATAAAGGTGACATGATAAAGCACTGCTAATACAGTGCAAGTACGATGTACAAAGTTCCGAAGGGTGCAAAGGATCTTGCAGGGGTTCAATACAATGAGTGCAAAGCCCTCGTTGATTGTATTGAAACAGAATTTATCAAGGCAGGTGGGGAACCTCTTGATACGCCAGTCTTTGAGCGAACAGATGTGTTGCTCGGGAAATATGGCGAAGAAGCAGATACGAAGCTTATCTATCGACTGGCAGATGAAGGTGGCGAATCCTTAGCACTTCGGTACGATCTGACAGTACCATTTGTTCGTCACGTAAAGGAGAATGGGGTTCGGCAAATGCGGCGGTATAGTATCGGAAAGGTATATCGGCGTGACCAGCCGAGCATCAATACGGGTCGGTACAGAGAGTTTATCCAGGCCGACTTTGATATTTACGGAGAGCGGCAGGAAGGGATGCTTGCAGAGATTACAGTTCTCAATACAGTATGCAGGATATTTAACAACTTGGGGCTAGAGTACACTATCTTACTGAATGATGTTCGGAATCTGCAATATATGCTACAGAAGATTGTGGGTGTGGAGCAGTGGCGACCAATATGTACCATCATTGATAAGTTGGACAAGTGCTCATTTGAATCGCTGGTCACGGAATTTGAGAGTGCAGGGCTAACTGCTGCACAGATTGCTGTGTTGAAACAGCAGCTGGAGATGGCGAAACCACTGTTTGTAGATACGCAGAAAGACTATCGCACACTTGCATCCTATGCGGATATCTTAGGGATTGGATCGCGCCTTCGGTTTACCTCTTCATTAGCACGTGGGCTAGATTATTATACCGGATTCATATGGGAATTTAAACTGGACGGTATTCAACCCACTGTCAGTGCAGGCGGGCGATATGATGGGTTACTAGGTGCTCCCGCGGTGGGTGTGTCAATTGGTGTTAGTCGTATTCTGTCATATATACCACGTACATCTGAGCCTGGATGGCAGGAGGTATATTATGTAGCGGGTGTGGGGAATATTTCAGTGGAAGATAGAATGCGCGTGATCTATTTCCTGCAGCAAAAAGGCTATAATGTGCAGTATAGCCTTGGGGTAAAAGATAAGAAGCTCGGCAAGATTCTGTCAGATTGTGCGACTGATAAGATTCGGTATCTTGCTATCATCGGTGAAAACGAATTGAAAGAAGGGTATATCTGTATTAAAGATCTCAAAGAAGAAACACAGAAAAGTGTATATCTCAGTTAACAAAAAGGCAAAGGCTCTGCCTAAGATGTATCTGAATCTATTTCTTGTTCTGCAGGTGCAGCCTGCCATACAGGTACGCGTTCTCCTTGGAATGTAATAAATCGAATACTACCCTCTGTTTCAACGGTGCCATCCTCGCGAAACAGTGAGTTCTCACCCGTTGAGTCATACCAGTAGACACGACCTTCATGTGAAATCGGCTGCATAAACGGGAGTGCCTGGATGTGTGGGTCTGAATCCAGACGGGCAAGCGGGCACGGAGTGCAGCGTTCGTGCACTTGACAAGGCAGCGTGGAAGAAAGACGCAAGCGCGGACACCGCCGCCAGAGACCATCACCGTGACGCTCCCACCAGGGGCAGGCACAAGGAGACGGGCCTTTTTGCATCCAGAGAACAGGTACGGGCTGGGCCGCACCGGTACCCAGACAGCGCCGCAGGACTTCCTGTGTCGGCAAGCCAAGTTGACGGGCCACTTCTGACAGAAACTGTCGGTCCTGCTGGATCACAGTTTCTTCCAGGTCACGCCATAGGCCACGTGGAATACGAAATGTTACTAGCTGTTGTTCAAGAGAGGTCATTGTATCTCTGTGATAGCTACTTGGGGCGCTGACCCCAAGTCAAGTTTTTGGCCGTTACTCTGGTGGAGTGCATGCAAGAGGATGCGTACGGAGGAAATCGGGTTTGAGGCCCAACATCACCCCGTGCACATCTGGATAGAGGTCCGCACCACAGGCATCCAGAATATACCACATGCTGACCGCCGCACCAATACCGAGGGCGATACCCGTTACTGTACCGACAACCGTCTCACAGGTAGTGCGATACCGGGGCACCAACATGAACATCAACAGAATTACAGCGGCCAAGATACTGATGAGCCCCAGTCCCTTGCGGCGCTGCACGGGAATTGCTTCTTTACGCATCTTGTTCGGTGTTGTGGTATAGATGTTAACCGCGTTCATGAGAATATAGACACCGTAGTACGTTGTCAGTGCCATCCACATGCTGGGAGCTGGTGAATAGGAGCCCGTGGCTACCGGCAGTAGCGAACAGGCCTCCAACACTGCTACACCGGGCATGGGGCCAAGATTCAGCGCGCGCTGGAATACGCCCTGCAGAACAAGCACAGCAATCGCCACGACGATACCGCCAAGTGCCACGAGCAGCCACGAGATTTTCGCGAGCATGATGCCAGCAACAATGAGCGTCATCGTCATCGTGTTGGGAAAGTAACGGAGAATCCCGCTCAGCACTTCTGCCATAGATGCCATTCCTTAGTGAATGCGGCTGTTTTTACATTATGCAGTGGGTGGGCAGACATAGAGCGGCCCGCCACTGGTCAGCCGGTCACCGAGCCTGGGAATACCCCAGATGTTAGTGGCCCCGCGGTCCGTGGCGTAGCCGAGTGCAATACAGCCAAAGTAGCCAAGGGCTACACCGAATGCCGTACCACCGATAGCGCCGATAATCGTGTCGCAGCCTGACATGATACGGAAGAGTGCACCTGTGACAAGGACAATAACAGAGAGGATTGCCAGAGCAGTCATCATGCTATTGTTCAGCACGCCGCTGCTAATCTCCTCACTATAGAGCTGCTGAAGCGCCCAGCCCCAGCCAGCGAAAAAGCCGAGGGTCGCCAGATAAATGGAAGGCGCCTTGGGGTGCCACAGGAGCTCGGGGGCAGCAGTCCCTCGCAGAAGACGGGCCCACGATTTGCCGACATAACCGGTGTGACACATATCATTGGAGTTTGAAACGACAGCGCCCTCTGGCATGAAATTCATGACGAGCCGCCCCACAGAGCCAGTGAGCAGCTGTGTACCGGCCGCACCGGCGGCGACAACGGCTACTGCGGGATTTGCCAGCAGGATGGCAAGTACGATGATGCCGCACATCAGCGACTCGGGCAGAATCTGAAGATTGAACATAATGGCTGCGGCGGTATAGTCCTTCATAGCACCCATTTCCCTACTTAGCGCCTTGGTTTTGTTGTTGGTGTGGCTTGTGCTTGTTGCAGTACTTAACAATAATCGTAGAAGGTGGTGTTGTTAGCGTAGTCGTTGACTCTACACATCCGCACGGAAGCATACCTTCATAAAGACCCATTCTGGCTAAAGGTGATGACCTATGGTTTATATAGAATCGCATCAGCAAATGGGTATTCCAAGCTTTTACAGACAGTTATGTCGGCGAACACCTTCTCTTATCAGCCGCGGCCTTTGTGCGCGCCCTGAATGGCTGTGTCTGGATTTCAACTGCGCAATGTACTATGTGCTGCGTCGTATGCCACCGATTGCCTCTGCTACATCTGTGACTGCGTGGGAAGCAGACTTCTGTAAGGCTATTGCAGACTACATGGGTGAACTCGTAGTCCTGGCAAACCCCTCGGTCGGTGCATATGTGAGCTGCGACGGAGTGGTCTGTGCAGCCAAGCGCCGTCAACAGCGTCTCCGTCGGTTCAAGGGGCCCTGGTTTGCGGCAACGGAGGCTGAGATACGAGCGGCTGCCGGCGGACCTGCTGTATGTGCAGAGAGGTCATCAGGGTGGGACCAAAATGCCCTGACACCTGGCTCTGCATTCATGGCTCGCCTGGGACCAGTGTTAGTTGACGCAGGCAAACAGCTTGCAACCTCTATGGGGATTCAGGTGACGGTTAGTACAACGGAGGAGCCTGGAGAGGGCGAACATAAACTGTTGGCTGCTATGCGGCGACTCCACCCTACTACCTGTATGATTTATGGACTCGATGCCGATCTGATTCTGTTGGCAATGCTGCTTGGGGCCGAGACGGGTGCCGATGTGCGCCTACTGCGCGAGGCACAGGAGTTTGAGTCCAAGAACGGTGCGGTCGAAGGCGAATGGCGCACTCTAAATGTATCGGCTCTGCCAGCTGCTCTTGGTCTTCACAGTCCAGCCGAAGTGTCAGACTATGTAGCTGCTATGTCACTGCTAGGTAACGATTTCCTGCCGCGTTCACTGACACGCACAGTGCGCGATGATGGCATTCCGAAGCTTATCGGCACACTCAAGGCGGCGGTATGGTCAGCCGGACTCCGAATTGTGAACACAGATGGGCGCATCAGTCGTGCAGGTCTTCTCGCACTCATCAGAGAATGGGCTAATACTGAGACTGGTGATATGTTAGCTGCTTGTCAGGAGGCACGGAAGGTCCAACATCGACCCGCTGGTATCGGCGAGTCGCCTGCAGATACTGCTGTCAAGGAGTGGCAGATGCAGCCGGCACGATGGGGTTCTGTGCTACGTATTCTGGCTGACAACGATAATAATCGTGAGCTGGTGGCGGGTTGGCAGGATGTCTATCGGCGCTCTTGGCATGGAGGAGCCGCAGCCAACTATCTGGCTGGAGTAGCTTGGGTTTGGGACTATTATTCAGGGCGAACTGTGGACCAGGGTTGGCTCTTTGATGAACATCTGCCTCCCCTCTGGTCTGATTGTGTTGCTGCACTTGCCGGCATGAAGGAGTCTACTATCCGCGCACCCGCCATTCGCTGGACAACCGCCCTACCATCCTGGTTGCATCTGCTATCGGTGCTACCGGCCGACTCCGTGCGCGCGCTGCTACCCGCAAATAAGCGCGGACCCCTAGAAACCGATGGATGGTGGTGGCCTGACACTTGGACTCTATATGATATCGGGCGCACGCAGATGTGGGAGTGTGAGCCGGTTATTCCCGTGATTCCTGAGGAGGTGCTGAGGGCCTGGGCGCAAAAATGAGGGTGGGGCGACCAAATCGCAGCCCACAGTACGATGGAAGTCAAACTTATTTCAGCTACATGGTGTGGTCGATGCAAAGAGCTCAAGCCCGATGTAATTGCGACCTGTTCTATGATTGGAGCGAGCTTCAGTATTGTGGACTATGATGACTTAGATGATGACGACCCGCTCAAGGAGTCGGTCAAGGCGCTGCCTTCGCTGCTCTTCAGACGTGCAGCAGGCGGAGACTGGCAGCTCTACGGGGCATCCGCCTTTGAGGCCTGGAAACAGGAGGCCACTGCTGCTGCATTGACTGGTGCAGTCGGTGACACGGATTTCTAAGCGGCTAGTAAGGAGATGTCTACAGACTCAGGGAACCCCACTGTTATACAGGATGCAGATGCTACCAAGAAGCTGGATGCAGCTGTAACACCCACCCGTTCTCTGCTGTTCTATACACTCACAGCGACGCTTCCTATTTTGGTGATTACCGCTGTACTACTGTTCACAAAGGTTCGTGGGCGTACACTTACCACCCTTGCAGTGCTCGGTGCCATCACGGGCTTCATTGGAATGGGGCGCATTCTGTATGAGCTGACACTGGATATTGCCGGTTATCCCGATTATAAGTTGCCCGTGTGGTCCGTCTTCTATCTGATTATCTATATCATCAGCGCCTTCTCCTTTGTCTTCTTTGCCATGCACCGTGCATATCCCGGCCGCTACTTCAAGGGGTTCAGCATGACATCGGCCAAGGAGGCGTATCTGGATGCAATTTATGTCAGCTTATGCGACTATATCGGCTCGGCACCGGACCAGTCTATTGCATTTACACGTCAGAGCACTCGCTTCTTGACCGTGATTCAGGCCGTGGTCTCCATGTTTATTAACGTGGTTATCATCACGAAGTTTGTGAACACATTTTAGGGACTGCACATGAGACTAGACGAAGTGCCGATGGTATGTATATCGCTGGAGCGTCGGCCTGAACGCTGGACCGCCTTTCACGAACTGGCAACTGCTGCAGGTCTCCGTGTAACAAAGATACCAGCCGTTGATGCGAAGAGCTTCCAAACAAAACCGCATGAACACCCCGATATCTCGCTGCTCACGGCTCACAATATCTACTATGGTGTACGGCGGTCGCACTATGAGATTGATGCAGCGGGTGCTATTGGCTGCAGTCTATCGCATTTTGAGGTGTGGCGGCGCCTGTTGGCCTCTTCTGCACCGGCAATGATTGTATTCGAAGATGATGCCCCCATACCAGCGGACCTCAAGAGTCGGCTGGATGCACTGATGCCTGTGTTACCTGCGGATTGGGATATTATTCAGTTCCAGCGCACAGAGTTTTCAAATGGGTCTAGCTGCAAGCCGCTGCCAGGGGCCGAGCCGTGGCAACTCTGTACCGGCCTGATTGGTTCGTATGCCTACATGATAAGTCGACGCGGTGCACAGCGTATGTTAGAAAAGGCGTATCCCATTGAACTCCATATGGATGCTTATATGGCCTTCATGTCTCGTGTTGGTGCGATTCGTATGCTATGGCACCCCAGTATTAATATCCCGCAGCCAGATGGCGACAGTGATATAAATCACGGCTCTCAGGGAATCCTGCAGATGCCAACACAGATGGAGCTAGATGGCTATGTTGGTATGGAGCTGCGTTCTATGTGGGGGCTTCTCTTCATGGCAGCAGTGACCGGTGCCATGCTGTCACTTGCATATGGGCCGCGTTATCGTTAATTTCATAAAATAGGTGCGGCACTCAATGGGTGCTTCGTCTTCGCGAATATGGTCAGAGATCTGCGGAATTCAATCCGATGATGTCCGAGCACGTGTTATTGAGACTGTAGTGTTAGCCCCGGAGCATGTGGCTGCTGCACGTCAGGCGGGTATTTATGGTTCTATTATGCACTGGCTCTCATCCTATAGGCATGGTTCGATGGTGCCGTTTCCATATGATGGGAATGGGCGGGTGCGCCCGGTTGCTGGTGTGCCAACCATACAAATTCAGGAGAGAGGTCGAGATACTATCCAGCATGACAATGGTGGGCGATGGTCGAATCTGTATGCGCCAGTTCAGCAACAACAGCAACAATACCAACA
>JACCDY010439246.1_pt1 | contig 17251 bp, 21 predicted proteins | sample 7446391 | NCBI WGS metagenome assembly JACCDY01 (sample SAMN15323451, study PRJNA562643) | freshwater metagenome | isolation source: river surface water | place: USA:Blue River Watershed | collected 2017-08-18
CGGACCTGACGATCTACGTGATCGATGTCGCCGGCGGAGAAAAAATCCCGCGCAAGGGCGGCCCCGGCATCACGCGCTCGGACCTGCTGATCATCAACAAGACCGACCTCGCACCGCATGTCGGCGCGAACCTCGACATCATGGCCGCCGACGCGAAGAAACAGCGCGGCGACCGTCCTTTCGTGTTCACCAACCTGCGCAAGGGCGAAGGCGTGGACGAGGTGATCGCCTTCATCCGCAAGCAGGGCTTGCTGGACGCGGCCAGGCCCTGACCGCATCGACCGTGCGCATCAGTTCGGCACGTATTCCTGTTTCAGTTCATCGAGCCCTGCCAGCAGCTTCAGGTAGGCCGACGCCACCTGCAAGGGCTCGCCTTTGACGCCCAGTTCGATATGGCGGCGACGGTTGGCATCGCCGACGCTGGGCAGGCTGAACACCTTGACGTCGCCGAACTCGGCTTCGATGGCTTCCATCAGTGGCGTCAGGCGCGACTCGATGCCGTCATAAACGATCACTGATTTTTCAGCGTGCGCGACCTGATGGAACAGGTGCGAATGGTGGGTGTCGAGCGCCCATGCCATCATGGGCGCGGCCATCACCGGGAAGCCGGGCACAAAGTAATGCACGCCGCCGACTGCATTGCGGAGCATGAAGCCGGGGATCTTGTTATACGGGTTGGGCACGATCTCGGCGCCCACCGGGAATTCGCCCATCTTCAGGCGGTGCTGGTGATCCGGCGTATCCAGGTCGGCCACCTTCCCTTCTGCGGCTGCCATCTCGGCGATGCGCTCCTGTATCTTTGCCTTCGCATCCGCATGCAGCACCAGTGGCACGCCGAGCGCGGCCCCTGCACATTGCCGCGTATGGTCGTCAGGGGTCGCGCCAATGCCACCGCAAGAGAACACGATGTCACCGCTGGCCAGCGTGCGCTTGAGCGTCGCAGTGATGCGCTCCGGGTCGTCGCCTACGTATTCCGCCCACGCCAGCGACAGGCCGCGTTCGCCGAGCAGTTCAATGATCTTCGCGAGATGTTTGTCGGCGCGCTTGCCCGACAGGATTTCGTCGCCAATGATGATGATGCCGAATGCCATCTGGAGTCTCCGTGCTTGTTCTTGTTCACAACCTGTCTTCATCGATCAGCGGCGCCGCCGGCAAGTCCTTCACCGGATGGCTGCGCAAGCGCGCCAGCGCATCGAGGCAGTAATGCTGGAACCACAGTCCGCTGAACACGAACACCAGCAGGTACAGCCAGATCGATACCGCCGCCAGCAGCGGGAAGAAGATCACCGACATCACGCCACCCAGCCACAACAGGCCGGGGGCAGCACCGAGACTGCCGGTGACGATGCCGATCGCCAGCAGCGGCCAGCGATGGCGCGCCATGATCATCCTTCTTTCCTCTTTGTCCGCATAGTCGGCCAGCGCATCGTAAGACATCACGCGGCTGGCCAGCCAGCCCCACAGCAGCGGCTGCACGAACAAGGCAAACAGGGGTATCAGGTTCAGCGGCAGCGTCAGCAGCCACGCGATGATGAAGACCACGAAGGCCGACAGCGATACCCACAGGCTGCCGGCGAACGAGCCGCCATGCCGCATCTCGAGCTGCGAATACAAGCGCTGGCCGACGTGGCGAGCGATCGCCGGCATCGCCATCGTACCCACCAACACGAGCGCGGTGACGATCATGAACGGCAGCAGCAGCCACATCGCCAGCAGCGGCACGAGGATCGCGCGTACCGAACCGAGGCCGATCGAGTCCAGCATTTCGCCAGCCGCATGGAAAAGTCCGTAGTCGGCAAACCATGCGTGCAGCTGGTCGATCAGGGGCTGCAACCCCTGCCACAGTGCCAGCCCCCACAGCGCGACCGCGACCATGAAGGGCAAAAGGGTCAGCAGCAGCATGCGGATATGCAGCTGGGAAACCAGGGCGCGAAAAAAGGAAATGAATACGGGCGTCATTATCTGACCGATTATAAGAGCTGGGCATGGACACCGCGGAGGGCGGACTATAATGCCGGCTTCACACGCCACACTTTCAAGGAAAAACGATGTCCCTGACCATGACCAGCACTGGCCTGCAATATGAAGACCTGACCGTCGGCGACGGCGACGAAGCGAAGGCTGGCAGCTATGTCAGCGTCCACTACACGGGCTGGCTGCAACAGCCGGATGGCAGCGAAGGCGAGAAATTCGACTCCAGCGTCGACCGCAACGAGCCTTTCGAATTCCCGCTCGGCGCCGGCCATGTGATCCAGGGTTGGGACCAGGGCGTGCAGGGAATGAAGGTCGGCGGCAAGCGCCGCCTGGTGATCCCGTCAGCGCTGGGCTACGGTGCGCGTGGCGCGGGCGGCGTGATCCCGCCGAATGCCACGCTGATCTTCGATGTCGAACTGCTGGGCGTCTGATACGGGAAGCGATAGCCAGTGATCCACAGCCCTGCGCATCCCGTCACCGGGTGCGCGCGCTGCGGTCGTGATCAGGCGGCGTCCTGTGCGGCGTCGCCACTGAAGAGCTTGCGCATGTTGCGCCCCACCTGCTCTTCGATCTTTGTCCTGAATCCCTTGAGCATGAAGCCGAGGTTGATGTCGAGCTGCGCACGACCTTCGGTCAGCGCCAGCGTGCCGGACACCCCGCTGCGCTTGAAGGCCAGCACATCGCCTTCCCAGTTGCAGGCCATCTCGTAATCGGCCGTCATCTGGTCGGCCACCTTTTGCGCTGCATTGCGTGCGTCGTCCATCGACAGCACATGGTCTTCAATCAGTGTGATATCGGCCATGCGGCCTCCCTTTATTTTTCGAGGACTTCCGGATTCAGCAGATTGGGCGGTGTCTGGCCCGACAGCGCGGCGATCAGGTTGCCAGCTGCGGTGTTGGCCATTGCCAGCCGAGTATTCAGCGAAGCGCTGCCGATGTGCGGCGTGAGCGCGACGTTCTTCAGTTCGAGGAAGCCGGGATTGAAGTTGGGCTCGTTCTCGAACACGTCGATGCCGGCGGCACCGATCTGGCCAGCCTTCAAAGCGCGGATCAGCGCTGCGTCATCGATGATGCCGCCGCGTGCAATGTTCACCAGCGTTGCGGTCGGCTTCATCATCGCCAGTTGCTTCTCGCCGATGGTGTGATGCGATTCAGCCGAGTACGGCAGCACCAGCACGATATGGTCGGCGGTGCGCAGCAGCTCCTCGCGCGAAACGTACTGCGCATGGTTGGCCTTCGCTTCCAGCTCCGGCGCCAGACGCGAGCGGTTGTTGTAGATGACCTTCATGTTGAAGCCCATCGAGCGGCGTGCAACCGCCTGCCCGATGCGGCCCATGCCGATGATGCCCAAGGTCGAGCCATGCACGTCATTGCCCATGTAGCCGTCGTAAGTCCACTTGACCCACTCGCCGGCACGCAGCGAACGCTCGGATTCGGTCACGCGACGGGCGGCGGCCATCAGCAGCGCCCAGCCGAGGTCGGCCGTGGTTTCGTTCAGCACATCGGGGGTGTTGGTGACCATCACGCCGGCAGCGGTCGCAGCCGGCACGTCGATGTTGTTGTAGCCGACGGCCATGTTGCAGATGGCCTTCAGTCCGGGTACGGATTGGATCACGGACGCCGACATCCTGTCAGTCGGGTTCGAGAAGACCCCGTCCTTGCCCTGCAGGCGACGCACCAGCTCGGCTTCGCCAAAGGTTTCATCCTGCTGGTTGGATTCGACGTCGAAATGCCCGGCCAGTCGCGCGATCACTTCCGGAAAGACAGCGCGCGTGACAAGTATCTTCGGCTTCATGTCAGGCTTCCTTCACAAGGATGACATGCACGCGGTACGGGCCATGGGCGCCGAGCACAATGGTCTGCTCGATGTCGCCGGTGCGCGACGGGCCGGAAATGAAATTGGTCGCCCGTGGCAGCTCGCCACGCTCTTTCTTTGCCAGCGCAAACGCGTCTTCGATGCTGCCCACGATGCGGCCGACCGGCACGATCGCGATATGGGTCTCGGGCAGCAGCGCCGCCGACGCAAAGGTCTCGGCGCCGGACAGCAGCATCAGCGTGCCGGTCTCGGCCACCGCGCAGAAGCAGCCGGTGACACCGACCATGTCTTCATTGACCGGCGGGCGGAACTCGACCTGCATGCCCGATCCACCCCAAGGCAGCGAGCGCAGCGTCTCCCAGGCAATCGCCTGATGCCCGACACCGATGCCGTCCAGATAGCGCGCCACGGCCGCCGGCACCTCAGCCAGGCTCGCGACTTCGTCCAGGGTCTGCGAGGTGCGCAGTGCCTGCTGGCGGAAACGCTCGATCAGATCGGCCCCGAGGTCGGGGCGCGGGCCCTCGCTGTGGTTGGCCAGATACTGCCGGACCTGTTCGTATTCGGCCTCGGCGGGCTGGACGGGACGGTTCTGGGCCTGGCGAATGCGGCTCAGGATGGCACTGCGTGCGGCGGAGGTATCCATGGTCTTCTCGGAAAATAGTTGCCAGATTCTAGCCCAGCTGCCGCCCGGAATGCCTGCAGGGCTGCGGGTTTTCGCGTGATTTAAATTCAGATCGCGCTGGCAAAATATTCAAGGCCGGCAACCCGCGGCTGCAACAGGCCGGCATTTGCATATTTAAAATTCATCTAAGCCGGGTTTGTGGGGCAAGCCTGCTTTGCCTTAAAATACAAGGCTTTGCAATTGGAGCGCAGGTTCCGGTCGCGCGTCGCGTTGCGGCGCAGCGATGCTGCCCCTCCCGCACCGGCTTGAATGTTTCAAAAATAGATAGGACTGGCCCATATGACCCACGTTGTGACCGAATCCTGCATCCGCTGCCGTTATACCGACTGCGTCGATGTCTGCCCGGTGGACTGCTTCCGCGAAGGCCCGAATTTTCTCGCGATCGACCCGGATGAGTGCATCGACTGCGCAGTATGTGTCGCAGAGTGCCCGGTCAATGCGATCTATGCCGAGGAAGACGTTCCTTCCAACCAGCAGCAATTCATCAAGCTGAATGTTGAACTGGCGCGCAAATGGCCGTCGATCACCAAGTCCAAGGAAGCGCTCGGGGAAGCCGAGGAGTGGAAGGACGTGACAGACAAGCTGCAATTCCTGCAGCGCTGATGAATCGGGCGCAGCCAGCACCGAGCGCCCTTGCCCTACCCCGCGCCCCGGCTGATGCCGGGGTCGGTTTTTATTCCCGCTGAAACGAATGAATACTTCTGTTGCCCCCATTGAAACCGATGCCGTCATCGTCGGCGCTGGCCCGGTCGGCCTGTTCCAGGTCTTCGAACTCGGCCTGCTCGAAATCAAGGCCCATGTGATCGACTCGCTGAACGCCGTCGGCGGACAGTGCGTGGAGCTGTACCCGGACAAGCCCATTTACGACATCCCGGCCGTGCCCAGCTGCACTGGCCAGGAACTGACCGACAACCTGCTGAAGCAGATCGAGCCCTTCGAGCCGACCTTCCACCTTGGCCAGGAAGTGACCCTGGTACAGAAGCGTGAAGACGGTCGCTTCGACCTCGAAACCTCGACCGGCACCTGCTTCATCACCAAGACCATCTTCATCGCCGCCGGCGTGGGCTCGTTCCAGCCGCGCACGCTGAAGGTCGATGGCATCGAGGACTTCGACGGCAAGCAGCTGTTCTACCGCGTGAAGGATCCGGCGCGCTTCGAGGGCCGTAATATCGTCATCTGCGGCGGCGGTGATTCGGCGCTCGATTGGGCGCTCAACCTGCAGGGCAAGGCCGAGTCCGTGATTTTGGTCCACCGCCGTGAAGAGTTCCGCGCCGCGCCGGCTTCGGTCGCGAAGATGAAGGAACTGTGCGAGCAGTACGAGATGCAATTCCTGGTCGGCCAGGTGACCGGCTTCGAGGCCACGGATGGCACGATGACCGAGATCAAGGTCACCGGCGCCGACGGCGTGACCCGTCGCATGCCGCTGGACGACCTGCTGGTGTTCTTCGGCCTGTCGCCGAAGCTGGGCCCGATCGCCGAATGGGGCCTGGCGATCGAGCGCAAGCAGCTGGTGGTCGACACCGAGAAGTTCGAGACCAATGTCCCGGGCATCTTCGCCGTCGGCGACATCAACACCTACCCGGGCAAGAAGAAGCTGATCCTGTCGGGCTTCCACGAAGCGGCGCTGGCCGCCTTCGGCGCGGCGCCGTACATCTTCCCCGAGAAGAAGATCCACATGCAGTACACGACGACCTCGCCGAAGCTGCACAAGGTGCTGGGCGTCGAGTCCCCGGTATTCGACTGATCTCCGGATCCGTGGCACCCAGGAAAAGCCGCACTTCGGTGCGGCTTTTTCATGGCGCAAGCCAGCGATGGGTGAAGCGGTTTGCAACGACGGGCGCCAGTCTTGCCGTCGACCGGGCGCGCATCGCTGTTCAACCCATGCGGCATATCGCCGTCATTGCGAAATGAGCAATAGCGTCTTGTGCTATAGTCGCCGCCTCTGATGCGCCACTTATCCGTCACCCGCTGGATCGCAAGTTATGTGCTTGCAGCGTTGCTGCTGCAAGTCATGGCCCCGCTGTTCGCGCAATCGCGCGTCAATGGTGCCCAGGCATGGACGGAAATCTGTACCGTTGCCGGCACCAAATGGGTCGAGGATTCATCGACGGACAGCAGTCTACCGGTTGGCAGCAAGCACGGCGCCGGCGAGCATTGTGTTTTCTGTCTGGCGGGCACACCGCCGGACGCGCAGGATCCGGCGCGTCACCTCTGGCTCCCCTCATCAAGCTATGCCCTGCCACAGGAGTTCGATGCCGTCGTCATCAGCTTCTCCGGGCATGACATCCGCTCGCGCGCACCGCCGCTCTGAAACACCACCGATTGCTGCTTGCCTGTTGCGATTCAGGCCGCGGGCAGCACGCGCCCCTGACTGCTCATTGAATGCCGCCGGACCTCGTCCGTTGCCGGCTTCATTGAAAACGCTTCGATAAATCTTATTGAAGGCCTGGCCATCAGTCGCCACAGGTGACCGAGGCCGCGATTGCGCACTGCCGAACCTGCGCGATCCATGATCGGAATAAACATGAGAAAAAATAATTTCGTCCTCGCGCCGCTATCGCTCGCGGCGCTGATGTTGAGCTTCCATGCCCACGCGCAGGAATCGATGGCAGTCCTTGGTGCCGTGACGGTCACCGGGTCGAGGGAAGCGACTTTGCCGTCGGCATCCATCCTGACCTCGGTCGATGTGATGGGTGCCGAAATGATCGAAGGCAAGAACGTCAAGAACAGCTGGGAATTGCTGGGACAAATGCCGGGGATATCACTGAAATCCTGGCAGATGGGCCTGGAATCCGGCAAACCGGCGTTTCGCGGCTTTAATGGCGCAGGCTACGTGAATGGCATCAAGCTGCTGATCGATGGCATCCCGAGCAATACCAATTCCGGAAACATGCGCCACTTGGACATGATCTTCCCAATGGATATTGACGCGATTGAAGTCGTCCGCGGCACCAATGATCCGCGCTATGGGTTGTACAACATCGGCGGCAACATCAACATCTCGACGCGTCAGGGCGGCAACTACACCGATGCACGGGTTGCCTACGGCAGCTTCAACACGCTGGATATCCAGACCACGTTGGGGATCGAAACCGCCGAATGGCAACAGAATTATTTTTTTGCGAAATATGATTCCGGCGGCTACCGCGATCATTCGTCGACGGACAAATATGGCTTTGGCGGCAAATGGTTTTACAAACCCCAGGGCAGCAATCTGAAGATCGGGCTTGTGATCCGGGCTTTCGACGGCAGCGCTGACGAAGCCGGCTACCTGCGCCCCGCAGAATATGCAGCTGATCCGTACCAGTACGTCGCGTCGAGGAATTCCGGCGACCATGACCAGCGCCGCATGAATCACGTCAGCACGCACCTTGAGTACACCTTCACGCCTGACATGCTATTTAGTGCCAAAGCCTACCTGAACACGATCGACGACGATCGCTTTGTCACCTATCCCTACGCCACCCTTCGCTCTGAAAACAGGAAGTGGAACGAAGACCATTCCGGTCTCCTGACGTCGCTGACATGGAAGCAAAGCGAGGCCCTGACGCTGGACGGCGGCCTCAATGTCGAGCAGCAGGACAATCAGTACCGTCGTTTCCGATGGGGAAGCGGATCGGCGTTCGCCGGCTCGCCCAGCACCTGTTCCAGCACCCCGGCGGGCTCGTCTGCAGCCACCTGTCAGGATTACACGGTCGAGAATATTGGCGCCTATGCACAGGCCATCATTCGTCCGACGGAGCACCTGAAGATCATTCCGGCATTTCGCGTTGATCACTTTGACGGCAAGACGACTCTGTTCTCGGTCGCCAACCCGAATGGCATCAGCTATGACATGAACAAGTATGGCTGGATCCACCAGCCTAAGCTGAGCATTGTTTATAGCCCGACCGCCGGCGCCAGCGTGTATGCGAACTGGGGCAAGACTTTCCAGGTTCTGACCGGCGGCACCGCCAACACGGCCTATGCGCCTTATGGCAGCACCCTTCCGCTGACCAAGCCGTCGATCAATACCGGCAAGGAAGTCGGTATCAAGTTCGCGCTCAATACCCATACAGAGGGCCGCATTGCGATCTGGCAGCAAGACGCCACCGACGAAGTCAAGAACCTGGCTGCAGCGGTGGATGTCACGCCGCTCGGAGCGACGCGACGCCGAGGTATTGATTTCCAGATGAACAGCCAGCTGAGCCAACGCTGGGGATTCTGGATGTCGCACTCGATACAGGAAGCCAAGGTCATCGGCGGTGTCGCCAGCCTGGTCGGCAAAGAAGTCGCGGAGACTCCGCGGTATATCTCGAATGTGGGTATCGATTTCCGTGCAACGGACCAATGGCGCTATGGCTTGTTGGGCCGCGCGCAAAGCGGCTACTTTGTCGCCGACGACAATTCCACCGGTCGCTTCGGCCAGCAAGTGCTGTTCGACGCGACGGCACGGCATCAATACTCCGAGCGCACCAGCATCGATTTCCAGATCAGGAACCTTCTGGACCGCAGGTACGCAAGCGATGTCTGGACCTATGCCGGGACAGGTTATGACGCCTATTACTCGGCAGGCGCTCCGCGCGCTTACTATTTGTCGGTGACAACGAAATTCTGATCCATGACACGCCGTTCGTTGCGTCGCCATTTCCTGACGGTGCATCTTTATTTCGGAATCGTGCTCGGCAGCCTGTTCGCACTGATCGGGCTGACGGGCAGCTTTCTCGTTTTTTATCCGGAAATCCAGAAGGCACTGAATCCGAAACTGGCGATCAGCAGCAACGAGATTCCGGAGATCAGATATCAGCAGGTATTCGAGCAATTGCGGCATCAGTACCCGCAGCGCGCCGGAAAGTGGCGCATTGAAGCTCCGCGCTCGGCACAACAGCCGCTGTTTGCGCGCTACTTGAAGCCGGAAGAAAAAGATCCGTCGCGCTTTGCCCCCCTGGTGGTCGCACTCGACCCTTCAACGCTGGAAATCCTGCATAGCAGTTTCTGGGGCGATGATCTGGTCACCTGGGTGTATGACCTGCATTATTCATTGCTGCTGGGCCCAGCGGGAAAAAGGGTCGTCAGCGGCCTCGGGCTGGCGCTTTTCCTGGTGCTGGTGCTTGGCCTGTACTTATGGTGGCCGCGGGGACGAAATCGCTTGCAAAAATCCCTGCCAAAAATTCGCGATGGTTCGATCAAGGGCACCTATGATTTGCATACCTATAGCGGCGCCTATGGTTTTCTTTTACTGGCCGTCCTCATCGTGACCGGGATTGGGCTGGCAACGCCAGAATGGGTTGCGCCGGTCATCGCGCCTGTCTCGGCGCGAGCGCCAGTGCCCGTCATCGAATCGTCGCCGCCCGAATCAGAGGCGGTGCGCATCGGTGCAGACAGGGCGATTGCCATTGCACTGACCCGTTTTCCGAATGCAAGGCTGCGCTGGGTCGAGGCACCCGCATCAGCGATGGACACCTATTTCCTGCGCCTGAAACAAGACGGCGAGCCCAGCGATCGCTTCCCGAAAACTTATATCTGGATCGATCAGTTCAGCGGCGAGGTCCTGGCCGTGCGTGACCCGATGCATGTACCGGCTGCGGATGTTTTTTTTGACTGGCTTCATCCCTTGCACAACGGCGAAGCCTTCGGGCAAGGGGGGCGCATCGCTGCCTTGCTGTTCGGCTTGCTGCCGGCATTTCTTTTCTTTACCGGGCTGCGCCGATGGCGGCAGAAGCAAGGCTCAGCACATCGGTCACGTTGACGATGGATGCTGGCCGCTACCGGTTCCAGCACCGCCCCCTCGTGCTCGGAAGCGAAACCGAAAAACCGTCAATTTCCTATCAATTCCGGCAATTTTTTGGTTCGCCCTCGTCGCAGCCTGAACCAGATTTCGCCAGCGTAACACTTTGCAAGTCCGCCTGCCTCGGGCGCATTTTTCTTCCCAAGCTTGTCTAATTCAAGTGGACTTGTGTCCTGATGTCAGGACGGCAACATCAATGAATGAGCAGGAAAAGACCGCTACTCCACGTAAAGGCCGGGTTAAACAATGCGTAAGCTCTGCCTCGCGATGCAAATTACCGTTGTGTTACATTGAGAAATCGTTGCAACGGCGCGACTGCAATACAAGAGATTGGCGTTCTAGCAATAATGTGGCGTTCGCAAGCGCCACGTAGGCTTACTTCGGTCAAATGTTCGAGTATTGTGTTTGCTGCATTGCGGAAATATCGAATTCGCGACACAATCTCGAGCGTCTTGAATGAGGGGTCCTCATGCTCTATCAACTGCACGAAATGAACCGCACCTTGCTCAGCCCGCTCATCCAGTGGGCCGAGGCATCGTCGAAACTGTTCACCAACCCGGTGTCACCCTTCGCGCACAGCCCTTTCGCGCAACGTATTGCTGCGGGCTACGAACTCATGTTCCGGCTGGGCAAAGAATATGAAAAGCCTGCATTTGGCATTACGCACACGGAAGTCAATGGCGTGCAAACGGCGATCATTGAAGACGTGGCTGTCGACAAGCCCTTCTGCAAGCTGATCCACTTCCGCAAGGACAAGCACAACGCCAAGCTCAAGGAGCTCAAGCAACCGACGGTGCTGCTGGTCGCGCCGCTGTCGGGCCATCATGCAACCTTGCTGCGCGATACCGTGCGTGCGCTGCTGACAGACCACGATGTGTATATCACCGACTGGACCGATGCCCGCATGGTTCCGATGGACAAGGGCGCATTCCATCTGCATGACTACATTTACTATGTTCAAGACTTCATCCGCTTCCTCGGCGAAGGCGTGAACGTGGTTTCGGTCTGCCAGCCCACCGTGCCGGTGCTCGCCGCCATCTCGCTGATGGCCTCGGCCAAAGAAAAAATCATGCCGAAGACCATGGTGATGATGGGCGGCCCCATCGACCCGGGCAAATCGCCGACGGCCGTCAACGACCTGGCCACCAACAAACCATTCACGTGGTTCGAGAACAACGTGATCTATAACGTGCCGCCGAACTATCCGGGCTATGGTCGTCGCGTCTACCCGGGCTTCCTGCAGCATGCCGGCTTCGTCGCGATGAACCCGCGCCGCCATGCGCAGAGCCACTGGGAGTTCTACCTGCACCTGCGCGAAGGCGACAACGAGTCGGCCGAAGAGCATCGCAAGTTCTACGATGAATACAACGCCGTGCTCGATATGCCGGCCGAGTACTACCTCGAGACGATCAAGACCGTGTTTCAGGACCATGCGCTGCCCGAAGGCACCTGGGATGTGGAAGGCAAGCGCGTGCGTCCTCAGGACATCAAGACCGTCGCGCTGTTCACGATCGAAGGCGAGCTGGACGACATCTCGGGCTCCGGCCAGACGCGTGCCGCCCATGACCTGTGCGCCAGCATCCCGAAAGAGATGAAGCAGCACTACACGGCCCCGAAATGCGGCCACTACGGCATTTTCTCGGGTCGCCGCTGGCGCGAGATGATCGCGCCGCGCATCACCGAGTTCATCAAGGCGCACGCGTAAGCGACGCCGAATGCGCTTCACACAAGGCCGCCTGCGGGCGGCCTTGTCGTTTCCATTGAACGCAGCGACCGCCATTACCGCCGGCAGGGCTTCGCTGCGGCAAATCGCGGATAATGTCGGCCTATGTCCTGCCCCACTCCATCGCTGGCCGACCGCATCGAGGACCTGCTACCCCAGACCCAATGCACCAAGTGCGGCTACCCCGCGTGCCGCCCGTATGCCGAGGCCGTCGCCGACGGCAGCGCCGGCTACAACCAGTGCCCTCCCGGTGGTGCCGAAGGCGTCGCGCGGCTTGCCGCGCTGCTGGGCAAGCCCGTCCTCCCGATCAACCCGGCCAACGGCATCGAGCGCGAGCGTCCGGTCGCCTTCATCGACGAAGCGGCCTGCATAGGCTGCACGCTGTGCATCCAGGCCTGCCCGGTCGATGCCATCGTCGGCGCGGCCAAGCAGATGCACACGGTGGTGGCATCGCTATGCACCGGTTGCGATCTGTGCGTGGCGCCCTGTCCGGTCGATTGCATCGCGATGCTCCCGGTCACGCCCGGCAAGACCGGCTGGCAAGCGTGGACGCAACAGCAGGCCGATGACGCACGCCAGCGCCACGACGCACGCCATGCGCGGCTCAGGCGCGACGCGGCAGAGAACGAAGCCCGGCTGGCCGCCAAGGCTGCCGCCAAGCTGAAAGAAGTCGAGTCATCCGACCCGCAATCCGACGCCGAGCTTGCCGAGAAGGAGCGCAAGCGCGCGATCATCCAGGCCGCGATCGAGCGCGCACGGCTGCAAAAAGAAGCCGCGCAACAGGAAGCCTCGCGCCAACAGGCGGACGCCGGCGCAGGAAAAAACACATGAACGCAGACAAGCGCCGCGAGATATTCGAACGGCTGCGCGCAGCCAATCCGCATCCGACCACCGAGCTCGAATACACGACACCGTTCGAGCTGCTGATCTCGGTGATCCTGTCGGCGCAGGCGACCGATGTCGGCGTCAACAAGGCCACCCGCAAGCTGTACCCGGTCGCGAACACGCCGCAGGCCATCCACGCACTCGGGGTCGAGGGCCTGACCCCCTACGTCCAGACCATCGGCCTGTACCGTACCAAGGCAAAGAACGTGATCGAGACCTGTCGCCAGCTGCTCGAGAAGCACGGCGGACAGGTACCGCGTGATCGCGAGTCGCTTCAGGCCTTGCCGGGCGTGGGCCGCAAGACGGCGAACGTGGTGCTGAATACTGCATTCGGCGTACCGGCCATGGCCGTCGACACGCACATTTTCCGCGTCTCCAACCGGACCGGCATCGCTCCCGGCAAGAACGTGGAAGCCGTCGAAGACAAGCTGATGAAATTCGTTCCGCAGGAATTCCTGATGGATGCGCACCACTGGCTGATCCTGCACGGCCGCTATACCTGCACGGCGCGCAACCCGCAATGCTGGAACTGCCTGATCGCCGATCTCTGCGAATTCAAAAACAAGACACCGATGCCCGCCAAAGGCATTTGAACGCGCCACGGGCAGGCTCGACACCCTGCGCCCCTCGGATACCCAACACAAGACCATGGAAGCCTTCATCAACAGTGCCGCCGTCGTCGCCCTCGGCGAATTGGGCGACAAGACGCAGGTACTGGCGTTGCTGCTGGCCGTGCGCTACCAGCGCGTCTGGCCCATCCTGACCGGCATCTTCATCGCAACGCTGCTGACCATGGGCATCACCGCGCTGCTGGGCACAACCATCTCGAATTTCCTGCCACCGCACCTGCTGCGCTGGGTACTGGTCGCGATGTTCTATGCGGTCGCGCTATGGACGCTGGTGCCGGAAGGCGATGATGACGATGAAGAGCACATGACGCCGAAGTCATCGCACAGTCTGGTACTGACCGCATTCGTGACCTTCATCCTCGCCGAACTCGGGGACAAGTCGCAGATTGCGACCTTGGTGATGGCCGCGACGTACGGCGATTTCGCGTCCGTGATGGCTGGCGCCACGCTGGGTGAGATGATCGCCATCTCACCCGCCGTGCTGCTGGGCCAGACCACCGCCCAATGGCTGCCGATGAAATGGGTTCGCGTGGCAGCTGCCATGCTGTTTGCCGCACTCGGCACCTGGGTGCTGGCGTTCGGACTGGACTAGATACGGGGAGCGGAGCGATGTTCAATCCCACCAAGGACGAAGTGCGCCGCTTCTTCTGCGAGACCTGGCGCAAGACGCGGGCCCATGAGGTGCTGACGCCATTGGAAGCGATTGCGCGCGACTGGATGCTGCAGCATCCCGAATACCATCACGACTTGGCCGACCCCGAAACTGCGCAAACGGCCGACTATGACATTGCCAAGGGCCAGTCCAACCCCTTCCTGCATTTGTCCATGCACCTGTCGATCACGGAGCAGGTGTCGATCGACCAGCCACCCGGCATACGCGCCGCCTATCAGGCACTGGCTGCCAAGTCGGGCGAACACGATGCCCAGCATCAGGTCATGGAATGCCTGGGCGAGATGCTGTGGACGTCACAGCGCAATGGCTCGCCGCCGGATGGCGTCGCGTATATCGAATGTGTGATGCGCCACGCCCAGCGCTGACGAGCCGGCAGCCACGTTAGCAAAAGACGAACGCCAGCATCGCGGGATCATCGATCAGGTTATTGTTGGCGTAGATGGCCAGCCGGTAAATCACGGCAGTCAACGCGTCCGTCAGTTTTTGCAGTGTCATGCGACCGTATCACCCTCATCGGCAATTCGACGTCAGCGCGCAATGATGCAGCAGACCATCATGGTCATGCAGGGAAAAACCGAAAAATGATTCACGGGCAGGATAGCGGCCTGTCAAGGTCGCGGGCTGAGATCTCGCTGATCTTCCACTGGCCATTCTTTCGATTCAACATATACAGCCAGCCGCTCTGGATGGCCGACTCGTCCTTGAGCACCGTGCGAATGGAGCGAGTGGTGACGACCGCGGTATTCTGATTGAGCAGGCACGGCTTCACATCGGTAATTTCGAGCGTCACTGCACCTTGCTTCGCTTCGATCGCGTCGATATAGCGCTTCCAGGTCAGGGCAAGGCTGGCCGTGTCCGTATAGGCGACATGGTCGCCATTGGGCTGATGATAGATCGCTGGTATGCCGTAAATCTTCTCTGCGATAGCATCCGCATTTTTTTCATTCATCAGGCGAGCGTAATCGGCAAACAACTTGCGGATGTCAGCGACCTCGCTATCCGCTTTCATTTCGGCGGAAGCCTCTGCAGCGACAACCGGGGTCGGGACGCTCAAGGTACCGGCAAACGTCATGGCCGCGATGGCGGCGGCGATCAGTAATTGGCGCATCGTGATCCTTTGCATGTTCAGCTTGTCCGCCCGAATTCTTGGACGACTGCCGACATTATCCAATAAATGTATCGATATGCCCGTTCCGTCGAAATGGCCGATGTGGGTTTGTGTATGATGTCTCGCCACTGAATGAATCGTGCGATCGAGATCGATTACAAAAAAGAAAAGGAGATTTTCATGATAAAACTCGCCTTGTTTTTCTTTGCTGCCGTCGCATTTTCCGCCGCTTCGGCCCATCCGCAGGACACGCTGTCGCCCGAAGGATTGATGCATTACTACGTCAAGGTCGTCAACGAAGAAAATCTGGCGGCACTGCAAGATGTCTATCACTTCCCGCACGTGAAGATCACGGGCGGCAAACTGGCCCAGATCGAGGACAAGACGATTCCCGTCATCGATTTCGACGGACTGAAGAAATCAGGCTGGAAGTATTCGAAGATCAATCAGGTCAAAGTACTCGCGGAAGGAACCAATGCCGCGCTGGTCGAGTTGAATTTCTCGCGCTTCGATGCGAACGACAAGGAATTCCTGAACCAGACGACCTTCTACAACCTGACCCGCAACAATGGCTACTGGCAGATCATGAGCATCCAGTCAATGGGAGCGCTGGCGGGCGTCAAGGGGAAGTGACGCCCCGGCGCGCATCCCGCCGCCGGATACTGTCCTGCGCATGATGCGAGTGCTCTGGCTTATTCATCCAATGCACAATTCACCGGTTGGGCCGCCAGCAGTGCGGTCAATAACCCTGGCTGCAGGCTGACCAGGAAGCCACGCCTGCCGCCATTGATGTAGATGAGCGGCAGCTCGAGGATCGATGCCTCGACATAAACCGGGATGGGCTTGCGGATGCCGAACGGCGACGTACCGCCGACCAGATAACTGGTATGCCGGTTCGCCTCTTCCGGCGTGCAGGGCTCGATGCTCTTCCGTCCTGCCTGCCGCGCCAGATTTTTCGTCGACACCTTGCGGTCACCATGCATCAGGATGATCAACGGCTTTTTCTGCTCATCCTTCATCACCAGCGTCTTGACGACATGGTGCTCGTCCACGCCAAGCTGGCGTGCCGATTCGCCGGTGCCGCCATGCTCGACATAGTCATACGGATGACGGCCAAAGCTGGCGCCTTGCCGGGCCAGGAACTGGGTGGCAGGGGTTTCAGAGACGTGTTTGCTCATGACAGCTCAATCGGTCGCTCAATCGGTCGCTCAATCGCCAGCCAACAAAAAACCGCGGCAAGCCGCGGTTTTTTGTATGACGCTGGTTCGCTGGTTATTTGCGCAGCACCAGGGAACCCGGCAGGCTGGACAGGTAGGCAGCGATGTCCTTGATCTCGGTCTTGGACAGCGGCTTGGCCATGCCACCCATGATCGCGTTGCCGCGGCCATTGGCGCCCGAGGCACCGCGCTGGTAAGCAGTCAGTGCGTGCTCGAGGTAGTCGGCGTGCTGGCCAGCCAGCTTCGGATAGCTCGGGTCGACCGGGCTCTGGTAATCCGCGCCGTGGCAAGATGCGCAGTTGTATTTCTGGGCAGCGGCCTTGCCCGCTTCGATGTTGCCGGCAAAGGCGTTGAACGACAGCGCGACGGCCAGCAGTGCAAAAATCTTTTTCATGGTCAGGCTCCGATTATTTCTGCTGAGCGTAGTACGCGGCCACGTCGGCGATATCCTGGTCGGACAGGCCCTTGGCGACACCCATCATCGACGGATTGGCGCGCTCGCCTTTTTTGTAGGCGTTCAGGGCAGCGACGATGTATTTTTCGTTCTGGCCGCCGAGCATCGGGACGCGGAACACTTCCGGATAGGTGGCCTTGTAGCCGCCGGCGATGCCATGGCAGCCGATGCACATCGCAACCTTGTTTTTGGCGGCTGCAGCGTCACCCTTGATGTCGGCAGCAGCGGACACCTGGGCCACGGTCGCCAGCGCGAGTAGAGCAAAGATTTTTTTCATGATGGCTGGGTAGTAGGTTCGAAACGGATTCGACGGACCAGGCAGGA
>JACCDY010718148.1_pt1 | contig 17250 bp, 12 predicted proteins | sample 7446391 | NCBI WGS metagenome assembly JACCDY01 (sample SAMN15323451, study PRJNA562643) | freshwater metagenome | isolation source: river surface water | place: USA:Blue River Watershed | collected 2017-08-18
ATTTTCCACCTGGGCATCGATCGCTTGGGAAAACTCGAACTCGATTATGCCAAAGAAAAATCCCTGAAAGTGAAGTTGGTGGCCGTGGCGAAACGACATGATAACGGGAAAATATCCGCCCTCGTAATGCCCAAATTTGTATCGCCCGAAGACCCTTTGTTCGGTGTTGACGATGTGTTTAATGGTGTTAAAACCAAAACGCATTTCAGTTATGCGCAATGTTTCTCAGGCCGTGGCGCAGGTGCTTATCCAACTGCCTCCGCAGTGATATCGGATATCTCTGCCTTGAGCTACGACTACAAATATGAGTACAAAAAACGTCAGTTTCTCACGCCCGCCATCCTGAATCAGCGCGTCGCCGTTAAGGTGCTATTCCGATACCAAGGCCTATTGCAATCATTCGTGGTGGAACAATTTATTTCTGTGAGCGAGACTTTTCACTCGGAGAGCGAATCCTACATCATCGGAACCATCGACACGGATCGACTGAAACGCTTGCTAGACAATCCCTTAGATCAAGCATCGGCCGTGCTGTTTCAGGTGCAAGACGATGCGATTCTAGAGCAACAAACACAAAAAATCAAGTATTCAACCCTTTTAAATTGACAATCACCATGACAAAAAACACCTATCAATTCACCAGTGAGTCGGTTTCGGCCGGACATCCCGACAAAGTAGCCGATCAAATTTCAGATGCTATCCTCGATGCGTATTTGGCCCAAGATCCCTACGCCAAAGTTGCCTGCGAATGCCTCATTACGACCCAACACCTCCTCATCGCCGGGGAAGTTACCGCCAACGCCTACGTGGATCACATCCACATCGCCAAGCAAGTGCTAGAGCGCATCGGTTACAACAATGATACAGTGGGATTCAATCACCACACCGCAGAAATTCGCGACGTCATCCACACCCAAAGCCCAGAAATCCTCAATAGCGTGGTCGATGGCGGTGCCGGGGATCAAGGGATTATGTTCGGACATGCCTGCAACGACACCCCCGAATTGATGCCGCTGGCCATCGCCCTGTCGCACCAAATCGTTCAGAAACTCGAGCAATTGCGCAACAACGACACCCTCCCTTGGCTGCGTCCCGATGCCAAATCGCAAGTGACGGTCACGTACGATGAAAACGGGCCAGTTTCGGTCGATACAGTGGTCGTGTCCACCCAACACAGCGAGCAAATCAGTCAAGCGGAACTGCAGGCGGCGGTGATTCACCATGTGCTGGCACCCATTCTGCGCGATTGGATCAAAATCAAACAGCCCACCTATATCATCAACCCCTCGGGCAGCTTTCTCATCGGCGGTCCACATGGCGATACCGGCCTTACCGGACGAAAAATTGTGGTCGATACCTACGGCGGAAGCTGTCCTCACGGCGGTGGCGCCTTCTCCGGCAAAGACCCTAGCAAAGTGGATCGCAGCGCGGCCTACGCAGCCCGATACATCGCCAAACACCTCGTGGCGGCCGGCATCGTGCAGAAATGCAACGTGCAATTGTCCTATGCGATTGGCATTAAAACCCCCGTTTCCATTCATGTAGAGGCCTTTGGCACGCACCGCTGCGATCTGAATCTACTGGTTAGGGCGATTTACGATTTGTTTCCCACCGAGCCGCTGGACATTATCGAGACCTTGCGATTGCGCGAGCCGATCTATCAGCCCACGGCGACATACGGACATTTCGGCAACCCAAATTACGCCTGGGAGGTGCTGGATCAGGCGAGGATCAATGCGCTGCAAGCATTTACGGGGATTAATCGGGTAGGGCGATGAGTTTGATCCTGCACATCCCTCATGCCTCGCTGCACATCCCCGATTATTCAGCATTTTTGCTGTCCCGCGATGCCGTGGACGCCGAGGCGTTGCACCTGACCGATCTGTACACCGATGAACTGTTCTTGCCTTCGCCGGGCGATGTCGTGATTCAGGCCGATTTTTCCCGAGTCTATTGCGATGTTGAGCGATTCAAATCCGATGCGTTGGAACCCATGTCGCAATTCGGCATGGGCGCCACCTATCTGCGATGCGATGACGGCAGGGAACTGAGGCGGTTGTCCCACAAACAGCGTGAGCAGATTTTGCAAAATTTCTACGAACCCCATCATGCCCAACTGACAAATGCGGTGGATTTAGCGCTATCCACAGTAGGAGAGGCCAGTATCGTTGATTGTCATAGTTATCCCAACATCCCGCTGCAATGTTCTCTGTATCGAGGCGATGCCCAATTCGATTTCAATATTGGTACCGATGCGTTTCATACACCCCAAGAATGGATCGATGCTTCTGTGCGATTTTTTGCCGATCGAGGTTTTCGTTTGGGAATCGATGAGCCCTATGCCGGCAGTATCGTGCCCCTCAAACACTACCAACAGAATCGCAAAGTGAAAAGCATCATGCTAGAGATAAACCGAGGGCTTTACTTAGGTGATTCCTACAGTCGCGGCCCGCATTTCAGTGAAATCCAGCGCGTAGTAAGCGATTTTTTGGCGATGATCCGCGGATGTCAAAGTGAAATGGCAACAGGATATTGACACAATCGGTGTAATCATATTTCAGTTGGTTAGTAGTACTAACCAACTGAAATTAATGGAGTAAGATAAAAAAATCAACGACCGAAAATTGCCTAAAACCAACCCTTCGAATTTTTACAATCTGTTAAGTAAAATCCTACTAATTTGTAAAGTGAAATGCTACTAATCTGTAAAGTAAAAACTTACTAATTTGTAAAGTAAAATTGTGATAATCTGTAAAGTGGTTGTATATTTGGCTGTTTATTAGCGGGTTATGGATTACAAAAATCGGATTTCTGACGAAGAACTAAATCGAAAGTTGAGCGCCTCGGGTGCTGTGCTCATACGTGGAGCCAAAGCCTGCGGAAAAACAGAATCGGCCAAACAATTGGCAAACAGCGTACTCCACCTGGATCGCGATGAACAAGCACAATTGCTGTTTGATACTGCCCCCAAACGCCTGCTACTCGGCGATACCCCCCGCTTGATTGATGAATGGCAAGTGATTCCAAAACTGTGGGACCATATTCGTCACGAAGTGGATGACCGAAAAAAAAATGCTCAGTTCATCCTCACAGGTTCTGCCCATCCAGAAGAATCGGCGAAAATGCATTCAGGCGCCGGCAGATTTACCATCGTAGATATGCGCACGATGTCGTGGCAAGAACTAGGCCTTTCAACTGGATTGGTGAAACTGTCCGATTTGTTTGAAGGGAAACCCATCGAAATTCAAGACGATCGCACCGAACTAGAACTTATCGTAGATCAAATCATCAAAGGGGGATTCCCATCGCTGATCAATAGCAATGTGCGTCAGGCAATGGACGTGAACCGGGCCTATGTGGAACTGTTGGCCGAGGTAGACATGAGTAGGGTGTCTGATACACGTCGCGACCCCCAAAAAATTCGAAGTTTGCTCAAATCCTTAGCAAGGAATACAAGCACCTTGGTAGACAATGCAGTCATCGGAAAAGATATCAAAGCCCATGAAAGTGTTGGCCTGTCGCGCCCAACATTGTACGATTACCTCGATACATTGCATCGACTGATGATTTTGGAGGATCAACCCGCCTGGAGCACACATATCAGGTCGTCATATACACTGAGAAATTCGCCCAAACGACATTTTACCGATGTGTCCTTGGCGGTGGCTGTGCTGGGTGCCAATCAACAGCTGTTGCTGAACGACCTCAATTTTACCGGATTTTTGTTTGAGTCGATGGTGGTGCATGATTTGCGCGTGTATGCACAGGCAAACGATGCCAAAGTGTACCATTACCGTGATTCTAGTGGCTTGGAGGTCGATAGCATCGTACAGAAATACAACGGCGATTGGTCAGCATTTGAAATCAAATTGGGAACGGGACAAATAGAGGAGGCAGCGGAAAATTTACTTCGATTTGCCAAATTGGTCGATACCGAAAAATCAGGTGCGCCGAAGTCGTTGAACATCATCACAGGAACCGGCATGAGCTACACCCGAAAAGACGGCGTAAATGTGATTGCATTGGCCTCATTGGGGGCTTGAACAACGCGATCCATAAACCAATCCCAATTACTGCTGCGAAAAGTGTTTCCAGCTGTGTAGAAACTCCTGATAGGCCTTTACCGACTTCAGGTTTTGCGCTCCATTCATGCCATGGCCGTTCAATTGGTAAGTGTAGGTTTTGTCCGCGTCAATCACAAGGGTGTTGTTGATGAGCTTGGGCACCGCACTGAAAGGGTTTTCGTAGGCAAAGAAACTTTTGTTATCGCTCAGTAGCACCACAAACACATTCGATTGATTCAGTTGAACCTGTACGATGCGTTTTCTTTTGAGTTCGTTCCAGTCGATGTAATTCGATTTCCCATGGCTTTTTAAACCAACCACCCAACTTTTATCGGTACCGCTCTTGGGGTTTGAGCCGGTCAATTCTTTCCTGCTTTTGCCACTTTCGTACTTGAGCGATGTATCGTAGTTGTCCCTGAATTCGGGGTTGGGCTGCATGATCAATGTATGCGGATACATCTTTTCCCAAGCCGCCAAACTGGTCTGGGTGGAATGAATCTCGGGCAGTTGCTTTCCTTTGAGCGGACCTGTTACGGCCTCCCCAGTGGCCTGCTGCCACCAACTTTTGGTGCTCGCATCTTCCAGCATCGCATTGAAATGGTCCATGCCCTCCAACCGGAATTGAGCTTTTGTTCCATTCACGATAGGACTGTAAACGCGACCGGTTCTACATACCGTGCAATAGGTGACGAGAATGTCTTTCCCATCGATATCGTCGTAAACAAAGTGATGATAGCCAAGAAATTGTATCGGATAGGCCCTGGCTTTATCGCCCTGAACCACGCCAATCACCAATCGGTTCGTATCAACCTTGTTCGACTTGACATCGAGCATTGTAATGGTTTTGGGCTGTTTGAACATGCCATCGGCGGCCATCACAAAATTGATCACATAAAGAATCGCGGCAAGCAAAGTCAGTACTCCGGCAACGATGAGTTTGTTTTTCCATTCCGAGCGAAGCAACCCGAGAGCCAAAGTGAAGGCAAAAGCCACCCTGAAAAGCCATCGAAAACTATATAAAAAGTAGGCGAGGGGCAGTGAATTGAATTGCTGACTGCCGGGCATGGGCATGATGAAATAGACATTGCTGATTTCGAAGAGAAGCAGTCCAATTAAACCGAGGTAAAATAGTTGTTTCATGGGATTGGGGGCTTGGTCGTTACTTTTTAATCAGACACACGTATTTCAGTGTGAGCGTGCCACCCTAGCCATTGGGCATGGTTTGATAAATCAGGGTATTGAATTTTTGTCCGTTTAGTTTGCCTGATTCCTTGGATACTTTGAATTCGCCGCCATTGTATTTGTAGACTGCACCTTCGCGAGAGATTACCTTCCAAACGATGGGTTTGTCCGATGAGCCATCAACGCTTACGGAAACCGAAGAATCTGTAAAGGTGAGAACACCGGGTTTATCGCTCATCACAACGCCGCCATTGGCCAATGCGAAAAACGGGAAAGACTGAGCGCAAAGGGCTTTCGATACAAAAAACAGGATGATGGTAAGGATTGATCTCATCCTACGAATTTATCACATATTGGGTGGATTTCTGTGGGGGGAGGGGGTTGGTGTATGTTACGATGGGAAAAAGCTTCGCTTTGTTTGGAAATCGAAACTTTTACAAATCATCAATGGCCTTGGCCTTCATGATCTCACCGTTGATTTTATCTGTGTAAGATAGGCCAACAAAGCACTTTGAGTCCGTGTTGTCGATGTACAAACTAATCTGACCCTTGGGTGTATCAAATATCGTTTTGTAATTGCATTGGCCAATTTGAGCATATGAAAATTTCAAGCCTTCATCTGTCAACGATGGATATGAAGGAAACACCTCCACCACTTCTGTTGGTTGTCCATACTTTTGAGTCAGCATATCCTTCAGGTTGACGTAGTTGCTGTATAGCGAGGCCCAATCATCTCGTTCTGGGAACATGACCTTGATTCTGCTCACGAGATCTTTCTGTTTCATTGTAACAACCCCAACTAAACAATCTTTATACCCCGCAAAATCGCCTTTTAACAGAGATGTACCAGGCTCAGAGGCCGCTACCACAAACCCATTCAACTTCATTTTCTCCACATACTCACTCAACGTGCCATCAATGGGTACCCCCTTGAACATCAAATGTTGATTGTCTGCCGTTTGCGCCATTATATCCAATGAAAAAAGTATAGAAATTAGTGGTAACAATATTGCTTTCATAATTTGATTAAGACGAAATTAAATAAACTACTCTTTACAAGGAAAAATTGTCTAATGTCATTCATGTATGATATAGATTTTTAATTTAATTTTTTATGCAATATTTTACAAATATTTTTTAAGTCGATTGGTGTTGGTTTATTCTCATTTTCAATTTGTTCTTCGATATTTAATATCTTAATTATTTCATGTGATGATATGTGTCCAGTGCAATATGTGTTGGGTACTTCGAGGATTTTATTTTCAATTATTTTAGATACTTTTTTGTTATAAAATATTCTATTAATGTTTTCTGTGTCTATTATTAATAGTTCTAATTTTTTTAAATTTCCAATATCATCGAATAAATTGATTGTGCTCTCTTCATTTTCAATATTGATACAACAAATATTTAATATTCTTAAGTTAATCAGTTTGAGTAAATCAGTTGTGTTAATTAAATTTGTGTATGAAATGTCTAGATATTCAATGTTTATTAGGTGATTTATTTTTTGAATATCGTTAAAATTTGAATTTCGAAGACTTAAAGACTTAATATTATCTGGGATTTTTTGGAATTCTCCTATGTAAGAATCTACAAGATGAAGCACTACGCATGATTTCAAATTGTCAGTATTGTGAACTTTCCTCTGGTGGTATTTAGAATATTCGCCGTTTTTATTGTTGGCGTCATTTGTATATAAATTGACAACACGTAACTGTGTGAGTTTTTTTGCAAATTCAAAGTTTATTTCGGACTCATTGCTATAAAATTCTTGTAGGTTTAAACATTTGTGAAGGTCGCCCTGCATTATTGGTGTATCACTCTCCAATCCATTTTTGAAATAAACTCTTATTCCGCTTATAAGTATGCCTCGCAATTCACTTGGGCTCAAATGTGTCAGGCTTGAGAGTCTTTTTAAATGGAATGTAATTTCATTTAAAAAGAACTCCGTATCATTGATTCTCCCACCGCCACTATGAAAGTATTTGTCCGACCATTTGAGATGTTTGAAAAATCTTTTTATTTTGTAAATGAGAGATAATTTAATAAGATGTCTTTCATTAATAATATAGTAAGCTAACAATTTCCATTTATAGTCTTCTTTTGATTCGTAGTTCCACATAATTTTCACGTGTTTTATATATGGCATTTTATAATTTGCAAGGCAGGTTCATGTATATCGAATATTTTATAGATACAGTATTTTTGTTTTGATTAAATCCACGAGATTACACGTAAATGCAAATGCTTCACTCTCTGCTGAATATCCAGGTAATGCTTTGAAATCATAAACCTTATCTAAGAATTTATTTTCCTTTTCAAGTAAGTTGAAAACCAAATAAAACGGATTTGTTGAATTAGGGTATAATGGTTGATTCTCTGTAAAGATTGGATCTTGCGATGAAATCACCGAAGGTTTCTTTGTTGGCGTTTGGTCGATTTTGTAAATGATAGGCACTTCACTGTTTTCATTGTGTAGCAGGATATACTGAGCACCAATGAATTCTGGTGTTAAATCCATGGCTCCACGCACATTGCCAATTCTACCATTATATTTCATCCTATCCTGAATCCAATCCAAATGTTCCACAGATTTATAGTAGGCTATAATCACATGTGTTTCATGCGGTATTAAATACTCTGGTATTGGTTCTTGGATGGGATTGGTGGCAGCGGAATGAATTTGGTAAATATTACTCGAAAGGCGACGTTGTTGTGAAGCCATGTTGTTGAAATGAACGATGATTTTATCAATAAAATCGCTCAGTTCGGCTGTGCCATTTTCGCCTTCTGTTGGACGAATTGCAAATGCGCCTAACCCCGGTATAATCTCATGGAATCCTGAATATGGAGGGTGTTTTTCTGTACCAGGGTATAGAACGTAGGCACCACCAGTTCGCCGAATAGCATCCTTGTATGCATGCATTTTTAACAAATCAGCATTTTTATAGATTCCCTTTCGTTCGTCTCTCTTTTCTTTTTCCAGTGAATCGATAGCATCAGCGTTATTATTCGTGTCGTTATCCTTGTCAATGATAGATTGCTCAACTTCGGTTTGAATCGAGAATTGTTGAACTTTATATTTAGAATCGAAATGAATATGAACTATTTTCTCAAGTTCCTCAGCTTTTTCTTCGTCTTGTAATTCTGCTGGCCAGATGCTAAGGGTATAATCTGGACGCAAGGCCTTGGTCCAACTACCCGAATAGCTGTTGCTCTTATTTTTTCTATTGTATTTAGAGCCCCCAATGAATGTTCTATTGTATGAAAATTTAATACGTAGATCACGGCCATCAGAATGAAATTGGCCATCCAATGCAGTTAGCTTGCCTGATTTCACCATTACATTTAAGCCATCAGCTGTAGATTCAATCAAGTCGCCATAATTGGAATAGGAATTTTCCAATTTGAACTTTGTTTTCATCAAGTCGTATAAAACAAAGAAAAGCCAGTATTCATATAGAATGGCGATATCTCGTTTACCCGCCTTATAAACATCCTCTCCACCTTTCCAGATTAATTTCGCGGCCAAATCGAACTGTAACCATGCGGTTAATAGTTCTCTGTAGCCACTCTTGCGTTGCAATACCGTACTATTTAACTTTAAGGTCGGCGGCCTTTCAATTTCCTTGAAAACGGGGTGAAACAAATGAGATTCGATTTTTTCAATCAGAAGTTTCGCCTCGATGATGTTTTTTGAATAATTGTGTTTAATAAATGCTATCAAACAATCATTGCAAAATTGTAAAAACACTTCGAGCGCATGTTTAACAAATCTATTTTCAGGTGTGTCTGTAGTTTCAACCTTTTGTGCGGTTTCGATTTTTATTGGAACATCGTTTAATTGACCAATTGGATGGGTGAGTTTAACGCGGTTGCTTTTAGATGCTATTTGTTTGATGGAGAAGCTATTGAATCGGCCTATTGATCTTGTGTCAGTGAATTCTATGTTTTCACGCCATTTTGTGGTAGGAGAGGACGTGATTTTATGAATTGCGTCATTAAATTCATTGGTATTAATGAGGGTGCTAACAAAGGCAAAACGTTGGTATATTGTTTCGTTGTCTTTATTGAAATCTATTTGGAAATTTTGGGTAACCGGGGAATTGATCTGCATAAGCAGCTCCGTGCATTTATCAGCAATGTCCTTCAACATGAATTGATAATTCTTCCGGTAACTTGAGTCCTCAGTTAGTAAGTTGTCGTCATCTAACTTAGTTGCGAGTACTTCAATAATGGTATCGCCGCAATCTGAATTTGTTTCTGTGTTAAATAATGTCAAGGGTAAACTCCCAACATAAATATTGGGGGATATCGTGCCTCCAGAAACATCCTTGCGATTTGCATTTTTTACGATTACGTTCTCGCGTATTTGATACTTGGATGTGGCAATACCCTTGATATTAATGTAATAATGATAAAATTGACCTTCTAATATTTGTATAGGAGCCTCCCCATTCTCGAAGGCAAATTCGTTTTCTAATGAATAAATGCTTTGTTTTTTATCCCCGTAAATATGGAGCTCCAATTGAGGCTCAATATGGTCCAGTGGAATTTGGATTGTATCAATTGCAATTTTCATTGAACTTATGCTTCGGCATAACTGGTAAAACCATTGTCGATTACATTTTTGTACATCCGTTCAATTTTTTCAAATGAAATGGGGTAGAGGATGGTCCACATACTTTTATCTCCTTTGTCAGCTAAATACTGTTGATAATTGGACTTTACGTTTGCCGATGGAACTACCTGTGGTTGATTCGTCTGCTTCAAGCAAAATCCAGCGAGTGTTTCAAGGGGTAATACCAGTTTTTTCCTTGATCCATGGACTTTGGGTAACAGTTTTTGCATGATAGCAATGTCAATTTTAACATTGTTTTCTAGTGGTGAACCATTTTCATCACTTAAGCAATCTAAACCCAATTTCGTTATCAATAATTCCATTTCCATGGCACTGCGGTATCCAAACTCTGACCCTACGTTTTGGAGTTCTACAAAGAACTTATTGAGTATGTTGTGCTCTCCCTCAATTTCAGGAATTTTAACTATCGCTTTTTCTGAAGCCAATTGAAAAAAGCTTTCACCCATGTCTTGACCAAGGCCACCTTTTGATTTGTCGCCGTCAACAAATAGTTTATTCATGTCAAGGTTTGTGTTGCTGTTGAAAAAGTTCTTCATTTCTTCGGGTGTTATCCTGAATTCAATGACGTTTGCTCTGTCCAAAACCTTGGGGCTAAACATGTAAGTTGTTTCGTCGATGTTTACAGTGCCAATGATGAAGAGGTTCTTGGGCCAACCAATTTCTCTTGGTATTGGATTGTTTGCAGAATCCATTCTATCTGCACCAGAATAAAGCTTAATGCTGTCTCCTGACTCCATAATGCTCAAGAAATCCGCAAAATACCGTTCTACATGACTGAGATTCATTTCATCAAGGATGAGGAAGTAGGGTTTGTTGCTATTGCTATTTGCCTCAATCATCAATTGCAATGCCCCGCTATCTGGAGTGACATATGAATTGGGGTCTAGTCCATTTGGATAACCCAGCAATGGTTCTCTGTTGGTCCAATCAGCCCCAACGGGGATGATTTTGTACTGGTTTTCATTCTCGCTGATCCACTGAACAAACGCTTGCGCCAACTTGGTCTTGCCTGATCCCGAGAGTCCGCTGCAGATAACGAATGGTTTGGTCAGCAAAGAAGAAATGAAACGTTGCGTAAGTTTAGAAGAAAAAGTTAATCCAGTGTTTTTAATTGCTGTACAAAGCGCGTAGTTATTGAAATTAATAAAATTATTTAAGCTTAAATTATTCAATTCGTTAATAATTGAAGCAGGAATCAACGGTATGTTGTTGCCGTTAATATTTTTGTGATATTTATTTATCAATGCCAATAGCTCAATTGGGCAAGGAGTCAAATATCCCCCTTGTCTTAATGTTAGGTCGCTATTATAAAACACTTCTGAATTCTCTGCAATACCATGTAATAGGGTCCTGTTCGATGAAGATAATAAATCAATTCTATCAACAGGGTTCTCTAGTTCTATGAAATTACATAATTTAATTAAGTATGATGGAACATTCCAAGGTGTACCTTGCAATCCATCAACTTCAATTGCGGCTTTTTCTACTTGGGAAATTCCTGAAATTTGTTTGTTGTCCGTAAAATGTAAAATCAAATCACCCGAATTGACTAAAGTCATGTTTTTATAAGTATTACGACCGTCACTGCCAGTTTTTGGTGACCACAGTGCTAATCCCAAAGCGCGTTCTCCCTCGGTTCTGTCTTTTCTACCTTTAACTATAGTTTTTTCAATCCAAATATTTTTACCAATTGATGCGTACATGTGTTGTGAATATATTGCTTTTGTAAATGCTAATTATTTCGGATATTTTATACTTAATGAAAATTATGAAATATCTCGCAAAAACGAATTTTTAAATTTCTGACAGTTGTGAGTTAAATATCATTTTAAATATTTTCTTAATTTACTTGGTCCCAGTTTTTCTTAAAATTAACAGCTATCGTTTCTGAAATCTCGAAACTCCGAGCTATTATGTCTTTGTAGGTGAATGTCGAAAAAGCAGAGATTCCTGTTTTTACTTGGTCATTTGATGGTATTTTTACAATAGTATCTTTACAATAGATTCTTTGTTTTTTATGCTGAAAGGACTCATTACTAGCAGAAATATTTGAAGCTGAATGAAGTATCCATTTGTTTCCAATAAATTCCAATAATGTATCTTCTTGTTTGTTTGGAGATGTGGTATAGTCTTTTAATTCAAGACTTTCTTTGCTTTGGATTTCTTTCAAAAATAAGTCTCCATTAAAATTTGTGTAATTTACAATTTCATCAGTAACAAATTTTATTACATCATCATTTTTGTAGTTGAAAGCAGACCAAGATGCCTTCCATGCTTTTGGCGCTAAATGTTCTAAATGTGAAGTTTTATATTGTATTGGTGAAAAGGAATACAATACAGTATGATTTTTTAGGAATGCATAAAAATAAATAACAAACTTAGATTCACTGTTGTCATTATTATGGATTAATTTGTAAAATGAGTTTTGGTGAATCTCATAATTATTCACTCGGTCAATATTTTCCAATTGAATATTATCTTTAATAAGATCCATGATTTTTACGCGAAGAACGTTGGACTTGGCATTTTCCAATACTTCTTCAATAAAGATATATTTAATCATTCCCCAAATCCAATTAGCCCGGGTATTGCTAGAACTCTGATTGAATTTCACCTTTCGAACCATGTAGAAAAGTAAGAATCTGCAATTATCCGAAACATCAAGAGTTCTTTTTAATAGGTGTAATAATCCTCGTACTTTTGATTGTGTGTTTCCTGCTGGAAAAAAATTGATGTACTCGTTAGTGGGTTCGCTCCATGTGTTCATAATTGAATAGAATTTGATTACAGCTAGGGCCTCTTCCATAAATTGCAAAATTTTGTCATCACCACTATTTAAGTAGAGTTGTTCAAATTTTTGCAGAAACAAATCTTCATTGGTTATATCATCTCCTTTTATCGAGTTAATAAATACTTTGAAAAAATCATCTTCGCTCTTAATGTCGCCATCTGCCTCCAATGTCAATAACCCAGAGTAAATCAATTTCCATTTGCCTCTAAGTGTGTCTAAATTATTTGGGCTGATGTTTATAATGGATTTGTATTGTATTTTATCAACTAGAGTTAAGCTTTTTCCACGGTTGTTAATCGATTCAAATATTTGTATAGAATCATGATGGTTTTGCATTGGGATTTCAATTAACCAACATTTGGTAAGCAAGCATTCAACGAAGTTGTAAAGTGATGTTAAGTTCTGAGTAATAGTATAATTGGTGAAGGATAAATAATTGTCCTTCAGGAATTGTCGAATCGTATTTATTGAATTTGAGATTGTCTCGGCTGTCTTAGATCCATTTCCTTGAGCGTCCCTCAACTTATTTTGGAAATCTTCATCCTGTTGTTTGAACGATTCGTGGTCTATCACATTATCAAATCCTATGATATACGATTCGAAAATTTCTTTGATTGAATCTTCCGTCGTGAAAATTGCCTTTTTATTGCCAATACCGTACGATTTGGTTAAACAGTCTCTCGAAGCTTCAACCGCCTTTTTGAACTTTTGATAAAAAGGGTCCATCGCAAAGTTGTCCGTGGTGTAATAATGGAATAAGCTTATTTCCCTTAATAAAATCTGAATCGTTGTTATCCGTTGTTGGCCATCCAGGAGTTCGGTATATTCGTCTGCGTCTGATTGTTTGACTGTAAATATTGGACCGAAAAACCAGGAAGAATTGTCACTTTCGGTAAGTTTCTTCACGTCGTTGATTAAATCTAGAACGTGTTTTTTTGTCCATGAATATGGTCGCTGATAATCAGGGATTTTTATGAATTTATTTCCATCTTTGAAAAATTCTTGTATTGTACTGGGTGAAACCAAGTAGTGCTTGTTTAAGCCACTAGCAGTGTAACTCAAAATTTTGTCGAAAACTTTATTATTAGTCATGTTTATTTAATTTGTGGATGAAGTTGAAGCCTTTTCTATTTTCAAAAAAATAATCTGTAAAGCCTGTGATTTCGATAAAATAAATTTTGGGTAGAACTATTCTTGGATGATAAATGGAAAAAAAATCTTGGAGTTCTTTTTTTATTTGATTTAATCTAATAAATGAACTGTCCACCAACTTGCTCTCCTTGCCAAATTGGTCTTCCAATATAAAAAAATACAATGCCTCTTGTTTTTTTGATATCGTAACATCTATGAATTTGGAAACAAAATACCTGCTGTTTTCTGTGGATTTAATCAAGTAAAATCCTGTTGAGGCATTTTCGAAATACGAATTTAGAACTACTGAATACCTGATTTCGTTACCAAGTTTCTGAATTCCTGATCGTTTTGTTTGTTTTTCAATATATAATTTTACAATTTCTAATTGAATTTTATTTAGTAATTCCTCCAAAGCATCGGACTTTTGTTCAACGAAATCAAAGTTGACAGTACCCGAATTAATTGTGAATGAAAATATGTTGTATTTCATTTTATAAAATCATGAAGTTGTTTTCCTATTCTTTCAACTACACCAACAACTAAAGCATTTCCCATAAAAAATGCTCGTTTAGATGGGCTAATTAATAACTCCTTACCATTGTTTACACCAATTGCAGTATGATTATCTGGAAACATATTTAAACGTTCAAGTTCAACGGGGAGTAATCTACGATATTTTTCACCATCAAGAATAAGGTGTTTAAATCTAGAAGGTCCAGAACCACCCTCACTAGTCACAATCGTGCGTGAGGCTTTTTTTAAATCATCAATTAATGAAATGGGGCCCTCCTTGTAATAAAAAGTTCCTTTGGAACTTTGTCTTTCTTCTGCTTTTCTGCCTTTTAAATAAATCCATTTATCTAATTCAGTGTGGAGTTCAATTACGTCTCCTTTCCTTGACAATTTCGGATCCACAGTAAATCCTGGTTGTGTGATTTTGAAAATTGGGACTTTTAGTTTTTTTTCGGTATTTACAAAAAAGGTGTGATCAACAATTTTTCCCTTTAATAAAATATCGCCCAAAACATGGTGGTTTTGGCTGTATAAATTGTTGTCTAAAGGATTTAATATAGCTTTAAAATCAGACATCACAACATTACCATTTACCATTAAACCATTATTGAGGAATTTTCCATTTGAAAATGTATCTGATAATTGTTTGATATTTGACTCTAGGGTAAATTCAATTGTGGGGCCAGCAAGTTGACCAGGGAAGGATTTTGCGAAAATTCCAGTTGATTCAAGCCATTTTTTTGATTGTTCAACTTTGATTTTGGACTGGCTATGGTATGCCAGAATGTATATTCGCCTCCGACGTTGCGGCATCCCGTAATCTGCGGCGTTTATTACCTTCCATTCTATGGAATATCCTAATTCATTTAACGTTGATAAAATAATCGCAAAATCTCGCCCACGGCTGTTGGTGGGTGACTTTAACAACCTATCTACGTTTTCCAGAAAAACATATTGTGGTCTTTTAACTTTTAGTATTTTATGAATATTCCACCACAGAACACCTTTTTTTCCTTCTATGCCTCTGGTATTTACACCTGCTACGGAATAATCTTGACAAGGGAACCCCCCAACAAGCATATCGTGGTCAGGGATTGATTTATTTACAATTTTGTCTGAAAATTCTGGAGAAGCGACAGTGTTTAGGTCGAATGGATAATGAATTGAATTTTCATTATTCGGCCAGTTTTTATGATAAACGGAGTTCGCCTCCTGAAACATGCCATTTTTTTTGGAATTTGGTTCCCATTGATTTGACCATATTACTTGGTAAGGGGAATTAAAGGGCTCTTTGTAATGGCTCGATGCGCTTTTTTGTTCCCATCCTTCGAGGCCCAATCGAAATCCACCCACGCCTGCAAATAACTCTACGACTCGAATTTTTGTCATATTTCAAAGATAACAGATGTTGTGCAGAGTTAATTGTGGGTGTGAGTATAATATCCGATATACATTAGTTTGACCGATTCAATAAATTTGTTTCTAGTTTGTTTGTTGATACACGTGACTCATTTTCATCTGCTGCAACAAATACTTCTTTAGCGCATCGTATTTCATGTTGGTTTCTTTCGTTTAATTCCCCCTAAACCAATTCCTTGTTTCCTCGTCCTCCGAGAAGATGTAACAGCCCTTCATCCCGCGAGTCATCAGCGTGCGGTAGGTGTTCTTGATGATCAAATCCAACTCCGCAGTGGCCTGCTCCGGGGATTCCTTCATGCGCTTCTTCCAGCCGAAAACGCTCTTGTCTGAACTTGCCCGCTTGCTAGGGTCCGTAACCACCTTGCCATCGCGAATCAGTAAATCCGGACCAATGATCACACCCACATAGTCGATTTCCAAGCCCTGACAAGTGTGTATGCAGCCCACCTGATTGATAGAATCGTCCTTCATGATCCACAAACTGCTGTCCGATGCCAAATTCCATTGCATCTGAAATCCCTCCGCCGGAAACTCAATGTCGTAAGCCGATGCATCCGTTTTGCTGTTCCACTTCCAACAGTAGCCCGCCACCAATCGCGCCTTGGTATTGGGTTCGCCGTTCTTGGCCTCAATCATCGCCCGGAGCGACGTTGCCGTATCGCATACCCCAAAATCGTAGCCAACATCGTTCAAGTCCGTGTTCGCCGTTGGCCGGATATCCAACACATGATCCAACCAAGCCAAATAGCCATCGCTACCGCCGCATCGGAACTGACTCTCCAACGCCATTTCGTGCACCTCAGCGCCTTGCTTGTGGGCCCATTCGCGGATCGATGCCTTCGAACCGATGTCCTTCAGCGTCACCCGTTGGTTCTCATCCACAAAAAACACCGAGCACCACGCACTTTGGATGATTTCCAAGATTTGGTTTTCGCCCAGGTTGCTGAACAGTCCGCTTTTTTCGTTGAGGCGATGCGCTTCGTCGACCAGCAAACACGCAAACTGATTGGGCCTTTCGCCATGGTATTGTCCTGAACCCTTGAACAGGTTGTCGATGCTCGATTTGGTGCGATACCCCTTTAACTTTTCGGCGTACACACTTCGCGGGGCACTGTTTTTACTCACATAATGCACCAGTTTCTGATCGCCGGTGAGTCGCGCCAGCAAATTGATTGCCACCACGCTTTTGCCGGTACCCGGACCGCCTTCTACAATAAATACGTGCTTCTTTCTGTCGGTTATCGCCCGGTTTACGAGCTGTAGCGCAGTTTCAAAAACAATCTTCTGATCATCGATGAGCGTGAATTCTTGGTTGCCGTTGAGCAGTCCCACCACAGAATCGGCCAGGGCTTTGCTCGGTCGGATTTCGCCGTTATCGATCATCTCCATGATGTTCTGCGTATCGCCATATTTCACAAACCGTTTGATGAAATCGGCCAGGGCTCGCACATCGCGCTTGAAGAAAATGGGCGCTTTGTTGATATGGGTTTGGTAGAAGGGCA